>ERZ791865.1914-NODE-1914-length-17273-cov-5.974097_pt1 | contig 17273 bp, 17 predicted proteins | sample MGYA00509942_ERZ791865 | MGnify/ENA primary metagenome ERZ791865 (study PRJEB30046, sample SAMN00792098) | human gut metagenome | study: EMG produced TPA metagenomics assembly of the A metagenome-wide association study of gut microbiota in type 2...
GCTCTTCCGATCTGGAGACACGGCTATCTCTTAGACAGTTCCCTTACTGGGGAATCTCCTCCATAGTAAAGGCCTCAATGATGTCGCCTGCCCCATGAAACGGGGTTTCATGGGGACCCCGGATTTGATCCTCTTTGGCGGAAGTGAATTCCGCCAAAGCAAGGTTTTGCTTCGCAAAACGCTTGTACGCACGACCTGCGGCGCAGCGGCGCTGCGCAGGAAGGCGACCGGAGACGCGGCTATTTCTTAGGCAGTTCCCTTACTGGGGAATCTCCTCCATAGTAAAGGCCTCAATAATGTCGCCTTCCTTGATATCGTTGAACTTCTCGATGGTCATGCCGCACTCGTAGCCGGCGGCGACCTCCTTCACCTGGTCCTTAAACCGCTGCAGGGAGGCCAGCACGCCCTCGTGGATGACGATGCCGTCGCGCACCAGGCGCACCTGGCAGTCCTTGCGCTGGATCTTGCCGTCCTGGACGTAGCAGCCCGCCACGGTGCCGACACCGGATACCTTGTAGGTCTGGCGCACCTCGGCGTGGCCCAGCAGGGCCTCCCGGTACTTGGGGGCCAGCATGCCCTTCATGGCGGATTCGATCTCGTTGATGGCGTCGTAAATGACCCGGTACATCCGCATATCCACGTTGGCCCGTGCGGCGCTTTCCCGCGCGGCCGCGTCGGGGCGCACGTTAAAGCCCACAATGATAGCCTGGGAGGTAGATGCCAGCATTACGTCGGATTCGTTGATGGCGCCCACGCCGCCGTGGATCACCCGCACCCGCACCTCGTCGTTGCTGAGCTTCTCCAGGGATGCCTTCACGGCCTCCACGCTGCCCTGAACATCGGCCTTGACGATGAGGTTCAGGTTCTTCATCTCGCCCGCCTGGATCTGGCTGAACAGATCCTCCAGGGACACCTTGCTTACCGGTGCGTTGGCCTTGGCCTTCTCCTCGGCCTTGCGCTGCTCCACCAGCTCCCGGGCCAGCTTCTCGTCGGCCACGGCGTTGAAGGTGGCGCCGGCGGAGGGAGCCTCGCTCAGGCCCGTGATCTCCACAGGCACGGAGGGGCCGGCGGAGGTGATCTTCTGCCCCTTGTCGCTGACCATGGCCCGCACGCGGCCTACGCTGGTACCCGCGATGATGATGTCGCCCTGGTGCAGCGTACCGTTCTGCACCAGCAGGGTGGCCACAGGGCCCCGGCCCTTGTCAAGCCTTGCCTCGATGACCGTACCCTGTGCGGCGCGGTTGGGGTTGGCCTTCAGCTCGCCCACCTCGGCGGTAAGGGTGAGCATTTCCAGCAGATTGTCCACGCCCATGCCGGTCTTGGCGGAGATGGGGCACACAATGGTCTCGCCGCCCCACTCCTCGCACACCAGGCCGTACTCGGTGAGCTGCTGCTTGATGCGCTCGGGGTTGGCCTCGGGCTTATCCATCTTGTTGATGGCCACGATAATGGGGATCCCCGCCGCCTTGGCGTGGTTGATGGACTCCACAGTCTGGGGCATAATGCCGTCCTCGGCGGCCACCACCAGAATGGCGATGTCCGTGACCATGGCGCCCCGGGCACGCATGGAGGTAAAGGCCTCGTGGCCCGGGGTATCCAAAAAGGTGATGGGCTTGCCGTTTACCATCACCTGGTAAGCGCCGATATGCTGGGTGATACCGCCGGCCTCGCCGCTGGCCACATGGGCATGGCGGATGTAGTCCAGCAAGCTGGTCTTGCCGTGGTCCACGTGGCCCATGACCACCACAACGGGGGCCCGGGGCACCAGATCCTCGGCCTTATCCTCGTGGTCGTCAATGAGCTTTTCCTCAATGGTGACCACCACTTCCTTCTCCACCTTGCAGCCCATTTCCTCGGCGATAATGGCGGCGGTGTCGAAGTCGATCATCTGGCTCAGGGAGGCCATAACGCCGTTTTTCATCAGGCACTTGACCACCTCTGCGCCGGTCTTTTTCATCCGGCTGGCCAGCTCGCCCACGCTGATCTCATCGGGGATCTGCACGGTAACGGGGGTCTTCTTGATGACCTCCAGCCGCAGGCGGCGCAGACGGTCTGCCTCCTCCTGCTTGCGCTTGTTGCTGACAAAGTTGTTGTCCCGGCGCTGCTTGCTGTTGCGGAACTTCTCCTTGCCCTGGGTCTGCTGCTGGTCCCGGCGGCCGCGGCTGCGGGCGTCGGCCATGTCCTGCAGCTTTTCGTCGTACTTGGCCAGGTTGATGTTGGTGGCCTTGCTGGTGTCCACCACCTTGGTCTTGGGCACCCGGCTCACCGGCTGGGTGGGCTGCTGGGCGGACTTGGTCTCAGCCTTCTTCGGGGCCTGGTCTGCCTTGGGGGCAGCGCCCTTGGCGGCCTCCTTCCTGGCCTCCGCCTTCTTCTCGGGGGCGGGCTCAGCCTTCTTCTCCGCGGCGGGCTTCATGCCCTCGGCGAAGATCACCTGGATGCCGGACACCGGGTTGTGCTGGGTCAGATATTCAAAGATCAGCGACAGCTCGTGATCCTCCAGCACCTGCATGTGATTTTTGGGTGTCTGTGCGTACTCCGTCAGGATCTCCGTGATCTGCTTGGTGGGCACGCCGAAGTCCTTTGCCACCTCATGCACCCTGTATTTGTTCCCGATATTAGCCAAATAAAGCCACCTCCATCAATGTGATACGAATCAGCGTGTTGAAAAAGTATTTTCGCCCCGCTGCCTAAGTTTTTGAAGCATCAAAAACAATTGATTCCAATGGTGAGGGACGCCCTTCCTGGGTTTCCCTCATACACCCTTGCTTGCCGTTATCGTGATTTTATCACTTTATCGGCAGTCTTTATATCTGCGCGTAATGCGTGCAGTGGTTTACGGATTTTTGCGCCCGGAGCCCTTGCCCTTCTTCACGGGCTTGCTGCCCTGAAACCGGGTCCGCGCCTGGGCCTTCTGCCGCGATCTTGCCGCCGCCCCCCGCTCTCTGGAGCCGGGCCGGGGCGGTTTTCTCTTTCCCTCGCCGGGCCGGACGTCCTTTTCCGGCGGCACATTTTTATCCGCCGGAGCCTTCTTTTCCGGGGGCTTTGGCGGGCGCCTTTTGCCCGTGCGCAGGTTTTTCTCGTGGGCCAGCTGTTCCTGCCGGCGCTCCCGGGCCCGCTGGGCCTTCACGGCCATGCGCTCTGCCGCACCGGCGAATCGTTCCGGTTCCAGCGCCGCCAGCTTTTTGGCCACGGCGTCGGCAAAGCCGATGTCCGTCACCGCCGCCATGGCGCAGCTGGTGCGTCCCAGCGCCCTGCCCAGCTGCTCCTTCGTAGCCGGGATCACCAGGCACAGGCAGCTTCCGGCGTTTGCAAAGCCCATGGCCCGGCGCACGGAGCTGGCCGCGGCGTCCCCGGCCACCAGGATGATCCGGGCCTTCTTGGCCCGGGCCGCGGAGCCCACCGGTTCCTCGCCGATCTCCACCCGGCCTGCCTTGTGGGCCAGGCCGATCATTGATAGAATCCTCTCCATATTCAGCCCTCGATCTGCGCCTGCAGCGCCGCGTAAATGTCCTCGCCGATGGCCGTTTCAAAGGCCCGCTCCAGGGCCCGGGACTTCCGGGCCTTCTGCAGACACTGGGCGTCGGGGCAGATGTAGGCGCCCCGGCCGGACTTTTTGCCGGTGGCGTCCACGCAGATCTCCCCCTCCGGGGTCTTCACGATGCGCACCAGCGCCTTTTTATCCTTCATGGTGCGGCACCCCACGCACTGCCGCTGGGGAATTTTCCGCTGCTTCTGCATGGCGTACCCTCCCTTGTATTAGCTGCCGAAAAATCATTGATTTTTCTGAGACTTCCAATAATATCTGTCATTGCGAAGCCAGTGCGCACACTGGCTGTGGCAATCCGTTTTTAAAATTCAGATCTCGCGTCTGCGGGCGGCAAACTCTGCGATGCTTACTCCGCCGCCGCTTCCTCGCGGTAGGACGCGGGCTTGATGTCGATCTTGTAGCCGGTGAGCCGGGCGGCCAGGCGGGCGTTCTGCCCCTCCTTACCGATGGCCAGGCTCAGCTGGTCGTCGGGGACGATGGCCCGGCAGGCCTTGCCCTCCTCGGCCAGCTGCACGCTGATGACGTCCGCCGGAGCCAGGGCCGAGGCCACGAACTGGGCCGGGTCCTCGCTGAAGGGGACGATGTCGATCTTCTCGCCCCGCAGCTCCTCCACAATGGCGTTCACCCGCTGGCCCCGGGGGCCCACGCATGCGCCGATGGGATCCACGTTTTCGTCGGAGGAATACACCGCCATCTTGGTGCGGCTGCCGGCCTCCCGGGCGATGGAGCGGATCTCCACCGTGCCGTCAAAGATCTCCGGCACCTCCAGCTCAAACAGCCGCTTCACCAGCCCCGGATGGGTCCGGGAGATGAGCATCTGGGGGCCCCGGCTGCCCCGGCGCACATCCATCAGATATACCTTCAGCAGCTGTCCCTCGTAGTACTCCTCGCCGCTGACCTGCTCGCCCAGGGGCAGCACGGCGTCGGTGGCGTCCGCGCCGGAGCCCAGGCGCACGGTAACGCTGCCGCTGCGCTGGTCGATGCGCACCACGGTACCGGTGAGGATCTCGTGCTGCTTGGAGTTGAATTCGTCATAGATCATGCCGTGCTCAGCCTCCCGCAGGCCCTGGATGATCACCTGCTTGCCGTTGCCGGCGGCGATGCGGCCGAAGTCCACATTCTTCACCGGGAAGCGCACGGTGTCGCCCACATGGTACTTGGCGGAGATGGCCTTGGCCTCCTCGGCGGAGATCTCCGCGGCGGGATTTTCCACTTCCTCCACCACGGTCTTCTCCACGAACATCTTCAGGTCGTGCTTTTCCTCGTTCACGTCCACCACCACGTTTTCCACGTCCTCGTGATCCCGCTTATAGGCGGTGACCAGGGCCTGCACGATCTTTTCCAACATAAAATCCTGGGGGATGCCGCGTTCCTTCTCCAGCAGTGCCAGAGCGGCAAAGATTTCTTCACATTTCATAGCTGTATCTCCTGTTCTATATAAGAAAAATCATTAAAAAAGATTATTGCAAATCTTCCAAGTTAGAATACGACCCGCAGCCGTACCATGGCGATTTCGCTTTTCTCGAACCGCAGCTCCTGCTTGCCCATTTCCAGCACCACCGCGCTGCCGTCGTACGCCTTCAGCACCCCGGGGAATTCCTTCCGCCCGTCGCGATTCTGATAGGTTTTCAGCAGCACGGGGCTGCCCAGGAATTTCTCAAAGTCCGATGGCCGCTTCAGCTGCCGCTCGGCCCCGGCGGAGGACACCTCGAAGATGTAGCTGCCCTCGATGGGATCTGTCTCATCCAGCAGGTCGCTGACCTTCCGGCTCACGTTCTCGCAGTCCAGGATGTCCACGCCGCCGTCCTTATCCAGGTACAGCCGCAGAAACCACTGGCCGGCCTCCCGCACATATTCCGTGTCCCACATCTCGCAGCCGAATTCCGCCGCCACGGGCGCGGCCAGCTCCGCCACGATTTCCGTCACTTTTTTCATCGAATATCCTCACATTTCCGCAATTTTAAGGATCGCAAATTAGCCAACAAAAAGAGCGGACCGGGGAAGTCCACTCTGCGAAAAAAACTTACTATCCATACTATATCATATAGTGCCTGGCAATGCAAGCTTTTTTTCAGGCCAAAAACAAACCCGAGTCGGGAGTCTGTAAACCGCTGCCCGCCGCCGGAAAGACGAGTATCTCACAAGGCAGAAAAAGCGAAGCGGCTGAAACCGCTTCGCTTTTCTTCTGATTTATTCGCCAAAATTGCTGTTGATGAGTTCGGCCAGCGCGGCCACGGCTTCCTTCTCGTCGGAGCCGTCTGCAATGAGGGTAATGGTGGTGCCGCCCACGATGCCCAGGCTCAGTACGCCCAGCAGGCTCTTGGCGTTCACGCGGCGCTCGTCCTTCTCCACCCAGATACCGCACTTGAACTCATTGGCCTTCTGAATGAAATAGGTGGCGGGTCTGGCGTGCAGCCCGACCTCGTTTTTCACGGTGATTTCCTGTGTATACATATCCTCTTCTCCTTTACGCACAGCAGTTATTCGGAAAAACTTCGTCCTAACCACTTCTAATTATACGGAAAGAGGCGGGGATTGCAATGGCAAAAACCACGAAAAAAGCGGAAAACCCCGGTGAAACGCGGACAAGTTTTTACTTTTCCCACAAAAACGAGCCACTTCGTTTCCCCATAATCACCGAGTTTCGCAGAAATCAACTCCGCCCGCCCGGCCGTAGGGCCGTCACTTCAGCTCTACCACTGTCACCCCGGCCTCGCCCTCGCCGTAGCGACCCAGGCGGAAGCTCTTGACCACCTTGCTGCGCCGCAGGATCTCGTGCACCGCCTTGCGCAGGGCGCCGGTGCCCTTGCCGTGAATGATGGTCACCGTCTCCAGCTTGGCCATAACGGCTGCGTCCAGGTAGTTTTCCACCACGCTCTCAGCCTCCAGGGTCTCGTAGCCCCGAATATCCAGCTCTGAGGACGCCCGCCGTTCCAGATGCAGCGTGGGCGCAGGTCCCGTTTTAGGCGCAGCCGCCCGCTTCTTCGGCTGGGGCTGTCCCTCTATGAGCCGCACCTGCCCGGGTTTTGCGGTCATTTTCATCTTTCCCGCCTGCAGCACCAGGCTCCCGTCGCCGTTTACCTGCACCACCGTGGCGGCGGTGCGCACGCCGGGCAGCTCCACCCGGTCTCCGGCCACAATAGGCCGGGACGGAGTCTCCGGCTCCGGAGTCTCCTCCCGCAGGTGCAGGGCCTCCTGGGCGGCGTTCATGTGCTTCCTCACCGATACCTTTGCGTCGTTGATGGCCTGGAAATCTGCCTGCTGCTGCATTTTCCTGCGCAGCTCGTCCAGCTCGGCGAATATTTCGTCCACCTGCTGCTGGGCCTGCCGCACAATGCGCCGGGCCTCGTTTTCACCCTTACTCCGGGCGTTTTCCTTGGCCTTTTCCATCTGCTCCCGGAAGGTCCGTGCCTTTCGGGCATCCTCCTGGCTCTGCTGCCACAGCCGGTCCGCCTCACCCTGGGCCTTTTCCAGCCGCTGGCGCTTCTCCTCCAACTGGGTCAGCACATCCTCAAAGCGGATGGACTCGCTGTCCATCTGCGCCTTGGCGGCGGCGATGACCTCCTCATCCAGTCCCAGCCGCCGGGAGATGGCAAAGGCGTTGGACTTTCCGGGGATGCCGATGAGCAGCCTATAAGTAGGCCGCAGGGTGGCCACGTCAAACTCGCAGCTGGCGTTCTCCACCCCCGCTGAGGTCATGGCAAAGGTCTTCATCTCCGCGTAATGGGTGGTGGCGGCGATGAGGGACCCCTTGCTGCGTCCGTTTTGGATGATGGCAATGGCCAACGCCGCGCCCTCCACCGGGTCGGTGCCCGCGCCCAATTCGTCAAAGAGCAGCAGGCTGTTCTCGTCCGCCTGATGCAGGATTTCCACGGTGTTGGACATGTGCGCCGAGAAGGTGGACAGGCTCTGCTCAATGCTCTGCTCGTCGCCCACGTCCGCCAGCACCCGGTCAAAGACCCGCAGCCTGCATCCGTCGTCTGCGGGGATCTGCAGCCCGCACTGGGCCATCAGCGTCAGCAGCCCGATGGTTTTCAGCGTCACGGTCTTGCCGCCGGTGTTGGGGCCGGTGATGACCAGGGTGTCGTAGGAATTGCCCAGCTCCAGGGAGATGGGCACCGCCTTGGCCTGGTCCAGCAGCGGGTGCCTGGCCCGCCGCAGCACGATGCCGCCTTTCCGGGCCAGGATAGGCTGGGCGGCGTTCATCCGGTAGCTCAGCTGCCCCCGGGCGAAGATCACGTCCAGGTGCACCAGAATGTCGTAGTCGTAGAGGATGTTCATCATCTGCGCCGCGCACTCTCCGGAGAGGATGCGCAGGATCCGGTCGATTTCCTTTTCCTCCCGGGCCTGCAGCTCCTTCAGCTCGTTGTTGGCCTGCACCACGCCCATGGGCTCCACAAACAGCGTGGCCCCGGAGGAGGAGATGTCGTGTACCAGTCCCGGGATGCTCCCCTTGCACTCGGCCTTCACCGGCACCACGAACCGCCCGTCCCGCTGGGTGATGAGGGCCTCCTGCAGCACCTTGGCGTAGGAGGGGGAGGAGATGATCCGCTGCAGGATCTGCCGGCCCTTGCTGGAAGCCAGGCGCATCTTGCGCCGGATGTCCTGGAGCTCGGCGCTGGCGGAGTCGGCAATGGTCTCCTCATCCAAAATGGCCCCGTGGATCTTGTCCTCTAAGAATTTGTTGGTGTGCAGGGCGGAGAACAGGTGATCCAGCACGGTTTTCTCTCCCTGCCGGTCCCGGTCGTATTCCGATACCCGGCGAGAAGCCGTCAGCAGGTCCGCCACGTCCAGCAGCTCCCGGGTGTTCAGCACGCCGCCGTGGTCGGCCCGGTTCAGTGCCCGGGACACATCCTTTACCCCCGCAAAGCTGGGGCTGCCGTAAAGGCCCAGCCGCTCCCGTGCGCTTTGGGTCTCCTCCTGCAGGCGCTTGGCCTCCTCCAGGTCGCATACCGGCATCATAGACCGGCATTTTTCCTTGGCCGCGTCGCTCACCGCCAGAGCGGCCAGCATGGAAAGAACCGCCGGCAGCTCCAACGTCCGTATGGATTTCTCAAATAATGTATTCATGAATCTTCCTCTTTTACCCTGGAAATATGTATTTCCCATGTAAATAAAACCAATGCAATCCCGTATGGGCCGATGCCTGCGGTCGCCCGCCATGCATTGCGCGGCACTCCGTAATACCCCTGCGCCGCACTGCCGCCCTCTGCGGAATTCTACCGGTAAGCAGTGCGCAGGGGCCGACTTCTCCGATGACCCGTTCCTGGCCTGCATAAGTCCCCCCTGGCCATCCGTAGGGGCGGACGCCTCTGTCCACCCGCCGACATTCGGCAAACTTCTTGTATTGCATCCGTGGGGCCGATGCCTGCATCGTCCCGCCTTACCGGCTACCGATTTATCCGTAGGGGCGGGGTTCTACCCCGCCCGTCCGATGGCGGCAGCACCTCTTGTTACGACCCCGCAGGCAATTTTTGCCCCCCGCAGGGCGGGGTACCCTCACCCCGCCGCCCCAGGTGTTCCCCACGCCCCATGCAAAACCCCATGTCATTGCGAGGGCGCCCCGCGCCCGTGGCAATCCGTTTTTCCTTTATGGTGCGGCTACACATTCAAATCAAATATGTATTGCCTTATAATACCCCAGCGTCCGGAAGCTCCGCTCCAGCTGCGCCGCCGCGAATCCCTCCGCCGCCCGGTCCAGCAGCTTCAGGTCCTCCGGGCCTAAAGCAAAGTTGTACAGCTTCCTGTCCGGCCCGTGTAGAATGTGCTCCAGCGCCGTCATACACGCCGCCGACAGGGGGAAGTTCTCTCCCCCCGGCCCGCCGCACTTGCGGCAGTGCACCACGCCCTGCACCACATCCAGCACCGGCTCCCGGGCCTGGCCCGCGCCGCACACGGCGCAGCCGTCGATCATGGGCTCAAAGCCCGCCAGGGCCAGCAGCCGGAAGGTAAACGCCGGCTTCACCAGCGCCGGGTCTTTGTCCAATTTTGCCAAAGCGTACAGCCCGTTGAGCAGCAGCCGCAGCAGCTCCGGCACCGGGTTTTCCTCCCCGGCCACAAACTCCGTCAGCTCCGCCAGATAGGCCGCCAGGGAAAAGCGCACCAGGTCTTTTTGCAGTCCCGCAAATAATTCCGCCGGGTCCGCCGCGTCCATATAGTACCAGTTTCCCCGCTTGTAAAGGGTCATCTCCGACCACGCAAACAGCTGGCAGGCCGCGGCCAGGCGGCTGTTTTTCCGCCGGGCGCCCCGTGCGATGACGGGGATCTTCCCCATTTCCGCCGTGAGCACGGTGAGAATCTTGTCAGTCTCCTTTGTCTCCGTCTCCCGCAGGATCAGTCCGTGGGCGACGGTTTTCCCTTGTTCTCCCGGCATTTTTCGTCCTCCTGGGCCCGGTAAAGCATGTAAACCTCCGGCGCCCCCGTCTCCAAAAATAAGCTCCAATAATCCTCCACAGCCGCCGCCTCCTTTTTCAGGTAGCTTGCCATGGCCGGCGTTTTTTACCCGTGGAAAGAAATGGTCGTTCTCCGCTGCCAAAAAATAGCCCTGTCATTGCCAAGCCGGGTGCGCAGGGGTCGGCCTCCCGGACGATCCGTTCCGGGCCTGCACAAATTACCTTGCCCTCCGTAGGGGCGGACGCCTCTGTCCGCCCGCCGTCATTCGGGAAACTCCTTGTATTGCATCCGTAGGGGACGATGCCTACATCGTCCCGCCTTGCCAGCTGCCGATCCCTCCGTAGGGGCGGGGTTCTACCCCGCCCGTCCGATGGCGGCAGCACCTCTCGCTGCATCCCATTCGCAGGTGCTTCGTGCCCCGCGTAGGGCGGGGTGCCCTCACCCCGCCGCCCCCTATGGCCTTTTACCGGTAAGCGGTGCGCAGGGGTCGGCCTCCCGGACGATCCGTTCCGGGCCTGCACAAATTACCTTGCCCTCCGTAGGGGCGGACGCCTCTGTCCGCCCGCCGTCATTCGGGAAACTCCTTGTATTGCATCCGTAGGGGACGATGCCTACATCGTCCCGCCTTGCCAGCTGCCGATCCCTCCGTAGGGGCGGGGTTCTACCCCGCCCGTCCGATGGCGGCAGCACCTCTCGCTGCATCCCATTCGCAGGTGCTTCGTGCCCCGCGTAGGGCGGGGTGCCCTCACCCCGCCGCCCCCTATGGCCTTTTGCCGGTAAGCGGTGCGCAGGGGTCGGCCTCCTGGACGATCCGTTCCGGGCCTGTACAAATTCCCTTGCCAATCGTAGGGCCGGACGCCTCTGTCCGCCCGCTGCCGGCTTAGTTCTCGTTATACCCCTGGCTGCGGATGAAATTCACATTGTCACGCCAGTTTTCCTTCACCTTCACCCAGGTCTCCATGTACACCTTCGTGCCCATGAATTTCTCGATATCCCGCCGGGCCAAGGAGCTGATGCGCTTGATCATCTCCCCGTTTTTGCCGATGATGATGCCCTTGTGGCTGGCCTTTTCGCAGTAGATGGTCACGTCCAGGTCGATGATGCCGTTATCCCGCTCGGAAAACCGGGTCACCTCCACCGCCGTGCCGTGGGGGATCTCCTTGTCCAGGCACAGCAGCATCTTCTCCCGCACCGTTTCGGCGCAGACCTGGCTGTCGGCCTGGTCGGTGGTCATGCCATCGGGGAAGAGCTGGGGCCCCTCCTGGGCATAGCCCGCCAGCAGGCCCATCAGCTCCTCCAGCCCGTCGCCCTTCCGCGCCGAAATAGGCACAATGGCCGCGAAATCCGGATATGCCTCGCTGTATGCGGCGATCACCGCCAGCAGCTCGTCCTTTTTGGCAATGGTATCGATTTTATTGATGCACAGAATGCACGGCAGCTTCTCCTCCCGGATGCGCTCCAGCAGGATCTTCTCCGGCTCCCCCACGTGGGCGATGGGCTCCACCAGCAGCACCGCGCACTCCACGTCTGCCAGGCTCTCCCGCACGACTTTTACCATGTAGTCCCCCAGCCGGGACCGGGGCTTGTGCAGGCCCGGGGTGTCCAGCAGCACGAACTGGGTGTCGCCCCGGTTCACCACGCCGTAAATGCGGTTGCGGGTGGTCTGGGGCTTGTTGGACACGATGGCGATCTTCTCCCCCACCAGGGCGTTGGTCAGGCTGGACTTGCCCACATTGGGCCGCCCGCACACGGTGACCATAGCGGTTTTTTTGATTTCGTTCATAGGTGATCCTCAACTTTCTTCTTGAGCATTTATAAAAACGGACCGCCGAGGCTTCAGCCCAGCTTGTCTCCGTTTTTGACTTTCCTGTCCGGGGCGATCAGCACCACGCCCCCGTCGCTGTATGTCCCCAGCACCAGCACCTCGGACATAAAGTCCGCGATCTGCCGCGGCGGGAAATTTACCACGGCCAGCACCTGCTTGCCGATGAGCTCCTCCGGCTTGTAGTGGCCCGTGATCTGCGCGGAGGATTTTTTGACGCCGATCTCCTCGCCCAGATCCACCCGCAGCTGATAGGCCGGCCTCCGGGCCTTTTCAAAGACCTTCGCCTCCGTGATGGTGCCCACCCGGATATCCAGCTTCATAAAATCATCAAAAGTAGCCATAAATATCTCCCTTTCTCAGCTGATTCTGTAGTGCGCCACAATGTCGTCCCGGTGCTCCAGGATGTCCTCCTCATAGTACCGCTGATACGGATTGCCGCTATGCAGCACGAAGGCGATGCCCTTGCCGTTGCGCTTGTCCGAAACGATTCCAATGTGATTTTCAAAAATTACAATGTCCCCGCCCTGCCACTGGTCGATGTCGTGGATGTCCGTGGTCAGCGCGATGGCGGTGTTTTTAAAGTAGACCTTCAGGTTCCGCACCCGGCGGAAGTCGATGTTTCTGTCCACATCCTCAATGCTGTATTGCTCCCGGTGGGCGCGCACATCCTGGTCCACCAGCTCCATCAGGTCGTACCCGGCTCCCAGCAGCCCGAAGGCCACCACGTCCGTGCACACGCCGTACCCGTCGTCCGGATAGCCGGTGGCATAATACTGGCTTTTGTACTTGGGCCGGGTGTCCAGATACGCCCGGACGGACTGCAGAATGTCCGTCTGATCGTCCACCCCGTCCCCGTCCCGGTCTACTTGGTTCCTGTACGTCTCGATGCCAAACTTCTCGTTAGAATACTTCGGGTGGGGCAGATAGTTAAAGCGGTACAGCACATATACCGCGGCCAAAAGGAGAGCCGCCAAGGATATAAGAAGGATCCATTTTTTCTTCGACATACCGCCGCCCTTTCTCCGCATCTCTTGTATACAACCCCTCCGTAGGGGGCGGCGTCCTCGACGCCCCAACCACCGCACTCCTTGTAACCCTTCCGTAGGGGCGGACGCCTCTGTCCGCCCGCCGATGCTGCGCGGCACTTCCTCGGCAGGGTGCGCAGGCCCTGTCCTACAAAAAGCCCTGTAGGGCGGGCCCCATGTGTCCTGCCGCACACCGCACTCCTTGCAACCTGCTCCCTACGGACTTCTATCAGTAAACGGTGTGTAGGGGCGGACGCCTCTGTCCGCCCGCCGACCTTGCACCGACTTCATGTAAAAAACATGCCATTGCGCAGCCAGTGCGCAACGCGCCCGCGGCGGTCCGTTTCCCGTCTTACCGCTCCAGCCCCAGCAGGGCCATAATAGCCTCCTCCCGCCAGCGCATCTGCTTTTTCATGGCCCCCTCGTCCAGGTGGTCATACCCCAGCAGGTGCAGCACCGAGTGGGTCACCAGGTATGCAAGCTCCCGCCTTTTGGAGTGGCCGTATTCCTTGGCCTGGGCCGCTACCCGCTCCATGGACAGCACCATGTCCCCCAGGGGGATGAGCCCCGTCCCCGGGTCTGCGTCCTCCGCCGTGGGCAGCTCCCCCGGCTTCAAGTCAAATTCCGGAAAGCTCAGCACATCCGTGGGCCTGTCCACATTCCGCATGTCCCGGTTGATCTGATGGATCCCCTCGTCGCCCGTCAGCAGCACGTCCACTTCGCAGGGAAGCTCCATCCCCTCCGCCGCCAGAGCTGTGCGGATGGTCCGGCGGATCAGCGCGCAGTTGCTGTCCGATGCCGCCCCGGGCACGTCGGCGGTGATGGGTATATAGTGGGTCTTTCTCATTTCTTTTTCTTCTCCTCAAACTTGGCGTAGGCCTCAATGATCCGCTGCACCATAATGTGCCGCACCACGTCGTTTTGGGTCAGGCGGCAGATGCCCACACCCTCCACGCCGTCCAGCACCCGCATGGCCTCCTTCAGGCCGCTGGGCTTGTCGCTGGGCAGGTCGATCTGTGTCACGTCGCCGGTGATGACCACCCTGGACCCGAAGCCCATTCTGGTCAGGAACATTTTCATCTGTTCCCGGCTGGTGTTCTGCGCCTCGTCCAGAATGATGAAGCTGTCGTCCAAAGTCCTGCCCCGCATATAGGCCAGGGGCGCCACCTCAATGCTGCCCTTTTCCAGGTATTTCTGATAGGTCTCCGGCCCCAGCATGTCAAACAGGGCGTCGTACAAGGGGCGCAGATAGGGGTCTACCTTGCTCTGCAGGTCGCCGGGCAGAAAGCCCAGCCGCTCCCCGGCCTCCACCGCCGGGCGGGTGAGGATGATGCGGCTGACCTCCTTTTCCCGGAAGGCCTTCACCGCCGCCGCCACGGCCAGGTAGGTCTTTCCCGTGCCCGCCGGGCCCACGCCGATGGTCACCGGGCAGGCCTGGATGGTCTTTATGTAGTCCTTCTGGCCAATGGTCTTGGGCTTGATGGGCCGACCCTTGGCGCTGATGCATACCACGTCCCGTGTCAGCTCGTCAATGCGGTCCAATTGCCCGCTGCGGCACAGGCCGATGACGTAGCGCACATGCTGCTCGCCCACGTTCTCCCCCCGGGAGATGAGCCGCAGCAGGGCTTCAATGGCCTTTTCCGCCAGCATGGTGTCCTCGGGCTCGCCGGTGATGATGAGCTGCTCCTCCCGGTTCACCACCGATACATGAAATTCATTTTCCAAAATGCGGATATTCTCGTCAAAAGAGCCGAAAAGGCTCACAGCCTCCTCCATGCGCTCCAGGCTGATGCGCTGCTCCATGGGTCTCCTCCTCAGTTTGCTTCCTCTGTCTGCTGCACCTGCACGGGCACGCCGATCTGCTCCAGGCACTCCGCCTGCAGCGTGACCACCAAATAGTCCCCCTCCTCCGCGGCGGAGAATTTCGTCTCCGTCACGGAGCCGTCCCGGCTCAGCTGGGCCTTGAGCTGCTGCAGCAGGAGGGCCTCCCCCTCCTTCTGCGCCTGCTCCCGGCTGCGGCGGACGCTCTGGCCGTCATAGTGTGTCACGGACTCCCGCACCACCGTAATGGGCAGGCGCAGCCCGCCCGGCAGTGACAGCGGATGATAATAAGTTATTTTATCACAGTTTGCGCCGCTTATGCTACCCCTGCCCCACAATTTTATTCTTTTTTTGCCAAAGTCCACGGAGATGGCGGTTTTCTCCCGCTTTTCCCCGCTCTTTTCCATGATCTCCAGGGGCACCGATACGGACAGCTCATACCAGGTCCGGGCCTCCACGGTGCCCAGGCTGTGGGTCATGTAGGTGCTGCCCTCCCGGGATTCGTACACCCCGGTGACCAGCAGCTCCCCCTCCGTCACGGTGCTGCCCTCCGCCACCAGGGCCTTGCCGTCCAGGGCCCGCACCTGGGTCACCAGGCCGTCCCGGGCGGCCACGATGTTCCACACGCCCCCTTCGTCCGCGATCTCCGGCGGCCTCTGCCGCTCCACCACCTGCACGTGGGCCACGCAGCCCTTCACGTTCACCGTCAGCCAGGATACGTCGTGCAGTTCCAGCAGCACATGGTTGCGCATGTCCTCCTGGTCGATCTCCAGCCCCGGGGAGCCGATAGTGATGCCGTAGTTTTCCAATGCCCGCAGCACCGTCTCCGTGGGCACCGTTTCGTTGCCGCTGACCCGGAACTCCCATATAAACAGGTTCCCGCCGAATAAAAGCAGCCAAAAGACCGCAAACCCCGCCAAAAGCACATACCGCCTGCGAAACCGCCTCCACAGGACGGGTATGCCCCGGCGCCGCAGCACCGTCAAATCCGCCCCGGTCTGCCGGGCGACCTCCTCCAGAGCCGGCCCCTGGGCCAGCAGCATCCGCAGATGCAGGCAGATCTCCGATTCCCACTGCAGATCCCAAAACAGAATGCCCCTGGCTCCCAGCAGGTTCAGCACCCGTTCCGGGCAGGCGCATTGGATCTGCACCAGCTGGCTGCCCTGTAAATAATGGACGATTCGTTTATACATATTTACTCCATCAGCTCCACCCGGTCAATGTGTCCCGTCAGCCGCAGCTCCCCCTCGGTCATGGCCGCCAGCTGCAGGTCCCTTCCGGTTATGCGCACGGTCATGCTGCCGCCGGATACCGCCACCTCCTCCGTGCTGTAGGAGATGACGCCCCTATGCCCCGCCATGTAGAGCTGGCGGTTGCCGTACAGCTCCACCTGCGGCACACCCATCGCCGCCTCCGGCGGCAGATTCAGCCGCTCCACGGCCTCCACACCCACCTGGGATAGCTTCCGCTTCTGCATAGTCCCGCATCCTCCTCCTGTCCCCGCGCACGATCTTGCCCATCCGTAGGGGCGGGGTTCTACCCCGCCCGCGGGAGGGGCAGAGCCCCTCCCCTACGCACCGCACTCCCGGCAGGGCACACGGACCCTGCCCTACAGAACGCTTTTGTAAGACGGCGTCCATGTGCGCCGCCGCCCGCCTCACCCTGTGGCATGCACAGGGCGGAGCGGACTCACTCTCGTCTCCCCTTTAAAATAAATAGAAACAAGGAGAAACAACATGAAAAAGAATAGCCCTCTCGCCGCCTACAAGACCGCCCGGAGCATCCTGTGGATCCTTCTTATCATGTCGGCGGCAAATGTTCTTACCACTCTGCTGGGCACAGACACCTCTTTTATATTTACAAATTTTATCACTTATTTGGCAGCGGTGTACGCCCGGGTATTCTATGACTACACCCGGGACCCCGTTTACCTGGTCGCAGGCATTCTCATCGCCTTGGTGATACTGGTGGTGTACCTTCTGTGCTGCCTGCTGTCCAAAAAGAAGCGCGGCTGGCTCACGGCCGCCCTGGTGCTGTTCTCCGTGGACACCGCCGCCATGCTCCTTTACTATGTCATCGAGCTGTCTTTGACTGACATGTTATCAGATATTTTAGACTTTGCGTGTCATGGTTTGGTGCTGTGGGCCCTCATCGTCGGCGTGCGCCGGAGCCGGGAAGCTATGGCGGAGGCCGACGCCCCGGAGCCCCTGCCCATGAACACGGAATTTTACGATGCCTCCCAGGGGGACGTTCCCAACACCCCCTCCCTGGGCCAGCCCACGGATAAGAAGCACCGCGTTCTCCTGTCCGCCGTCTACGGCAGCCATGAGATCGAGGTCCGCCGCAGCTACGGCCTCACGGAGCTCATTGTGGACGGCAAGGTCTATGGCCGTGAGGAGGGCGTTGTGGAGTCCGGCTATACCATCAGCGCCCGGGTGGGCGGCCACGCCATTGAAACGGAGTTTACCCCCGGCGGCAAGCAGATCCTCCGGGTGGGCGGCCAGGTCATCGCCAAAAAGCAGCGCCTGTTCTAAGGCGTCCCCGCCTCTGCTCCCAACTTTTTAAAAAAGTCTCGCAGAGTTCGCGTCCGCAGACGCGAAAGATTCCAATCATTTTTCACCGCGACATGTGCGTGGGGAAAAATACCTCTCAGTCTGCAAGT
>ERZ791865.1932-NODE-1932-length-17138-cov-6.257742_pt1 | contig 17138 bp, 19 predicted proteins | sample MGYA00509942_ERZ791865 | MGnify/ENA primary metagenome ERZ791865 (study PRJEB30046, sample SAMN00792098) | human gut metagenome | study: EMG produced TPA metagenomics assembly of the A metagenome-wide association study of gut microbiota in type 2...
CATTTTGTGTATGAATTAGTTGGCTAATTTTATACTATTTACTGAATATCCCTATAGACAAAAGGTAAGAAAACCCAAAGCCTATAGCTTTTTTGCTTTTAGCCTATAGCCTTTCATCCTTTTACCTTTTTTCCCCATACCCCATCATCTGTCCCAGAAAGTCGTCGGGATAAGTGATTCCGACATCGATAATTTTTCCATCTTGTTCGACGAGGCGATATTCAGGGTTGATAAAACCGGCATATGGAGCCACTCCCAAAGCTTCGTAACGGGTCAACACTTCACGGTGTAACCGACGGTCGACGTTTACTCCGTAGGTCTCGATCAATTTCCGGGCTCCCTCGAAATCTCCTTCCGATTTGATCCGCTGTACTTCTCCCAGCAATTGCCCGAAAAGTACTCTTAAAGCATCGAAATCACGAATGATAAAATAGGTCTTACCTGCCCTTTGCACTTTCTCTATTACATTCGCTTCTTTCCCCTGTTCATAAGCCCAGGCGGCTATCGTCTGGCGGTTACGCATGTGGGATTCCTCAAGCCGGTCTCCGAATTTAATGCGGGTGAGTTGTACCAGTAAACCGTTCCGGATATAGCTGTTGTATTCCGCTTTAGCCACTTCCAACGAAGGGATAATTCCCAGTTCGACCAATTTGGGATCCATGATATAATAGAGGGCGAACAAATCCGCCCGGGCTTCTTCTATCGTAGAATAATAATTACGCAATGCTTCGGTAGTCACACCCGGCAACATTTTTCCCGACCCATGACCCAGACATTCGTGAAGATCGGTATGCACATTACTCCCGATAGTTCCCCATTCACGAGCCAAACGAATTTCTTCGTCCGAACCGGCAAACTCGTCGATCATCCCGGAAGATTTAGCTGCCATATCATAGGCATAAGTGATATTGTCCAAAGTCACCGATTTACTTCCGTAGCGTTCGCGGATCCATTCGGCATTGGGCAAATTGATCCCTATCGGAGTAGCCGGATGACAATCTCCGCCAAGCATAGCCACCTGCATAACACGAGCAGTGATGCCTTTCACTTCTTGTTTCTTAAATTCTTCGCGAATAGGGGCATGCTGTTCGAACCACAGTGCCTCTCCGGCCAGTTTACGGGTGCGTTCTCCGGCTTCCTGATCGACGATCTCCACCACCGATTCCCAACTGGCCTTATAAGCCAGAGGATCCCCGTATACCTCTATAAACCCGTTGATAAAATCGACCGGGGCCTGATCCTCTTTCAACCATTCGATCGAATACCGGTCAAAAAGTTTTAAATCTCCCGTTTTATAGTAATCGATCAATAACCGAATTACTTTCTGCTGCTGTTCGTTATAAGCATAGGGTATCGCTTTTTCAAGCCATGCTACGATCCGGGCCAATTCCTGACCGTACTTTCCTCCTATTTTCCAGACTGCTTCCCGGATTACCCCTTCCTCTTTGACCAGGGTCGAATTCAATCCCCGGGATACCGGACAGGAATCCTCTTCACCGGAAGTGCGGTAAAATTCTTCGACTTCCCGCTGGGTTACATTCATATAATAATTATTAGCCGAAGCCCGGATCAAATCTTTCCCTTCGTCCAAAACCACCCGCTTGGCCATATAACCGGAGTCGAACATAACTCGTTCCAATTCGGGAAACACCTCCGGAATACCGATCGACGCCAACAATTCCTGAAAATAAGTCTTAGAAAAACCAGGGATAAACTTATCCATAGAATAGTGATGATGGATGCCATTGGCAAAGAACACCTTCTTCGTATAAATCAGAAAACGCCCGAACTCATCGGTATTCCGATCCCCGGGATATTCCCGGACAATCCGTTCCAGAATCTTCCGGATACGCAAATTATACCGGTTATTCTGATCCCATAGTATATCCCGGCCTGCCAAAGCAGCCTGACTCAGGTAATAGACAAAGATCTTTTCCCGTAATGGAAGTTGCCCGAAAGCCGGTACCTGATACCGGAGAATTTTTATATCGTCGAATTGTTCTGTTAAAAAATTAAATTTATCTTCTTCCATCTGTCTTGTATATGTTGAATTAATTGGTCAGATTCTCTTCATACCACCACTCTTCCTTTTTTAAAACCAGAGCATCACAGGAAGCATCGGGCCCATAAAACATAAAATAGCCTTCATATTTCGGATCTGTAGGAGCAAGATGATCGAAAAGGATACGTTTTCCGTTTTTATCTTGTTTCAAAAGCATACTCGCATCCAGCGCATATTCAAAGGTCAGAGAAGCACTTCTGCTCTCTCCTTTTCTCAAAAGAGGATGATTATAAGTGACCGTTCCGTCGGGATGGAAACAGGCCACCCATACCGCTTTCCGGTTGGTATTCCGGGTTTTCGACCATCCCAGCAAAAGTACATACCCCTGCTTCTGATGTTCGAAAGGGACAAAATCATAAAACAACCAAGCCATCCGATCTCCGGGCAACGCTTTGATCAGGTAACTCCGCTCCGGATTTTTAAAGCGGAATAAATTATAAAAGGCCTGCCCTTCGCGCAGAGGTACGGCCCAGGAAAACAACTCGATCCCTGCATCGTCCGATCTCTTATACCCCAAATATTTCACAGGCTTTTCAGTCCGATAACTACCGAAAGCCGAAGACCGTATAAAATATTCGATCTCGCCGGCATATTCCAAGCGTACCGAATCTTCGGTCGCCGTCTTGATTTTTTCCAAGCAGATGACAACACTATCCATTTGTGCCCGCACCGGCCCTCCGGCCCCCAATAGTACCCCCAGAATCCAAAACCATTTCATACCCCGAAGTTTTCTGTTCCTATTCTTCATTGAATCTTTCCAGAATTTCGCCGGAAGCTTTGATGGCATTTTTATACCATTTGAATAAGATTTCATCCTTCGCCCGATCGGATAAATGCCAGTCGATACCGCTCCCGCGCAAACGACGGGTAACACTGTACATCGTAATAGCCGCACAAACACTCACGTTCAGACTTTCGGTAAACCCATACATCGGTATTTTTACAAATTCGTCTGCCTGTCCGATAACCAAATCGGACAAACCGGTTAATTCTGTCCCGAAGAAAAAAGCCATTTTCCCTTTTTCCAAATCGATATCGTCGACAAAAATATCGTTGGCATGGGGAGTCGTAGCCAGGATACGATAACCTTCGGCCCTCAACTGATCGATCGTAGCCTGGGTATTGTTTTCCAGTTCTTTATGCCGGTGAATAGACAGCCAATCCCGCGCACCCTGCGAAACTGTGGAAGTCATATCGTATGAATTCCGGTTTTCGATCAGGTGGACATGTTGTATCCCATAACAATCGGCCGAGCGCATCACCGCACTTTGATTATGTGATTGAAATAAATCTTCTAACACAACCGTTACATAATCGGTCCGCTCCTGTATCAACCGATCGAACAGAGCATTTTTTTCATCGACAACAAAATCCCGTAAATATTCTACTTGTTCTTTGATGGATTTCATAATAAACACAACAAGATTCAACGATTCTCAGCAAAATACTTCCAAAGGGGAGCTGCGTGAGTCGCCTGTATGATTTCATTTTTCAGTAAGAGAGTTCTCACTTGTTCCGGCCTTAATACTTCCACCACAATGTCTTCGGTCGGTTCGAGATGCCTCTCCATCACCTTCTCCACTCCGGTAGCCAAGAAACAATAAGTCAAGTTATTATGCGTTCCGGGATTCGCACTTATGATCATGTAGCTCTGCCATTCTCCGTTTCCGAAACCGGTTTCTTCGAGTAATTCCCGTTTGGCTGCTTCTAAAGGACTGGCATCTGTAGGATCTACAACCCCGGCACACAATTCATAATCAACCCGTCCGATTCCGTGCCGGTATTGTCTTTCCATGATCATCCCCCCTTCCTTAGTAAGAGCGATCACACAAATCCAGGCCGGATATTCCAATACATAATAAGTAGGAATGACATTACCGTTCGGCAATTGCACTTCATCCCGGCGGGCTGTAAACCAGGGTTCTCTGGCGATATACTCCGAACGGAGTACCTTCCAATTCTCTATTTTCTGTTTTTCCATATACAATCCCATACAAAAGAAGGGGTGCTTTTTCGAAACACCCCTTCTTTTATCTTAATTTCCTGATCAGAATTTTTCTGCCAATTCAGCGCCTGCTTTGAATTTAACAACTTTCTTAGCCGGAATAGTAATCGTTTTGCCAGTCTGTGGGTTTCTACCGCTTCTAGCACTTCTTTCAGATACAGAAAAAGAACCGAATCCGATCAATGCCACTTTATCACCACCTTTCAGTGCTTCACCAACTGTTTCTACGAAAGCTTCCAGAGCTTTTTTAGAATCTGCTTTTGTTAAACCTGCCTTTTCAGCAATAGCGTCGATTAATTGAGCTTTATTCATAATATTAATTTTTAGGGTTAGAATTTTAAACCTCTCTCTAAAGGCAAATGTAGCAATTTTATTGAGGATGTCAATACTTTTCAAAAAAAAAATCCATTTTTTTCAAAAAAAATAACAGGCTTTCTGCTCAGAAGATATTTTCGGCACATTTTTCGCCATCCATGGCTGCCGAAATGATTCCTCCGGCGTATCCAGCCCCCTCACCACAAGGATATAACCCTCGTATCTCGGGATGCATCAGCTGCTCATTGCGCGGAATTCTCAACGGAGAAGAGGTACGGGTTTCTACCCCCAGCAAAAGTGCCCGTTCGGATACGAATCCTTTGGCCCGTTGTCCGAAATATTGCAGTCCGGCCGCCAAACGCCGATAAACGATCCGGGGCAACCATTCACTGATAGCAGAAGTATGTACTCCCGGTTTATAAGACGTCGCCGGCAAAGTGCTACTGTCCTTTCCGGCCAGGAAGTCGGTCAACCGCTGAGCAGGAGCGAAAAGCCCACCGCCCCCTTCCTCCCATGCCTGTCGTTCCAAGGCTTCCTGAAATACCATGCCGGCAAATAATCCCCGGTAATTCATACTTTCCAATTCGGCCGGGCCGATAGCTGTCACCATAGCTGAATTTGCCCAGGGGGTATTCCGGTAGGAGGAGGACATTCCATTGACGACCTGTTGGTTCGGCCCCGTTGCCGCAGGTACGATTACCCCACCTGGACACATACAAAAAGAATATACTCCCCGTCCGTCTATATTGGTGACAAAATTATATTCAGCAGCAGGTAACCATTTGCCTCTCCCTTCCGGGGTGTGGTATTGGATGCGATCGATCTCCTGCTGGGGATGCTCTAAACGCAATCCGACGGCAAAATCTTTCGGCTCCATCCGTACCGCCTGCCTTTGCAACATCCGATAAATATCCCGGGCCGAATGGCCGGTAGCTAATATGACATGACGGCTCGCAATTTCCTGTCCTCCGGCAATCACTCCCTGTATACTGTTTTCACGGATTATCAGACCGGTCACCCGGCAACCGAAACGAATTTCTCCTCCCTGTTTTTGAATAGTTTTACGGATATTGACGATCACTCCGGGTAATTTGTCGGTTCCGACATGCGGATGGGCTTCGACCAGAATAGCAGGATTGGCTCCATGATAGACCAAAATTTCCATAACCCGGCGTACATCTCCCCTTTTCTTCGAACGGGTATAGAGTTTTCCATCGGAAAAAGTCCCGGCTCCTCCTTCCCCGAAACCGAAATTAGAATCCTCATCTACCATCCCGGTCTTATATAAACCATTCAGATCCTTTTTCCGGTCTTCGACAGCCTTTCCCCTTTCCAGTACCAAAGGACGGAAACCACGTTCGATCAAACGCAAAGCTGCGAATAAACCTGCAGGCCCTGCACCGACCACGACCACCGTTTCTCTGTCGGACACATCCCGGTAGGCCGGAACGAAAACCTTTTCTTTCTCCTCGATACGGTCGATATGAAGTCCGGCGACCAGGTTGAACATCACTTCTTTTTGCCGGGCATCGATCGACTTACGGACAATATCTACCCGGCAGATCCGTTCTGCACCGACTCCTGCAACCCGGGCAGCGATTTGCCGCAATGTTTCCTCCACACCTGCCTGTTCTGGCTTTATTCTGATCTGAATTTCTGTATACATATCTCTGATAAATAAGAATGCTGAATATCATTCAAAATTAAAACAAATCGTGAAAATCCGGGCACGTAGTTTACTTAAAGATTGTGTATAATCCTCATATCCCGGATTTTTGGGATCAGGCCGATGTACCAATACATCCGTCAATCCCAATGAAAAACGCAACTCTATTCCAAATTTGAAATAAGGCAGGTAAAAATCCGAACCAGCTCCCATTTCCAGAAAAACATCCCCTCTACGGGTTCGGAAATAAACCGACTTGTCCGGATCGATCTTATCGTGTTTTTGAAAATCGAATTTATAACTGCTTCCTGCAGTAATAAAGGGACGGAAATTATTAATCCGCTTGGCCTTGTATTTCAACATCAACGGCAAAGAGACATAAACCGACTCATTATAAGCATATTGTTTGTTATTTTCAACCTCCGGCACCTGCGTATACACCAGCGAACAGGTAGCGAATTCCAGTCCCGGCAAAAATCTCAGCCCCCAATCATCACCTAATCTCAGTTCAGAAACAATACCCACCAGAAATCCGACATCCAGTTTGCCCGATTCCGCCCTCCATCCATTGGCTCCCGACAAGACGGCTTTATAGTCCATATAATTGATCCCGAGGCTAAAACCGAAATGCAATACGGTCCGGTCACCCCGCTGATAATTCAACAGACTGGTATTCCGCATTATTTTCTGGGCCTGCACGCAACAGGATAAGGATAGGAATAGGATTATATAGAACGCTTTATTCAACATACGGAACGAAAGTAGTTATTTTGATTCTTTTCAACAAATCTTGTCCGATTTTAAAGCTAAAAATTGTAAGTTTGTGAATCATTCGGATAATCATTTTACAATACGATAAAGATGAATAAAATAGCATTAATCACCGGAGCTACTTCCGGTATCGGCCAGGCAACAGCTTTAAAAGCTGCGGAAGCCGGATTCGATGTAATCATTACAGGCCGGAGAAACGACCGTTTACAAGAACTGGCTGAAAGTATCCGCCAGAAAGGAGCCGATGTACTCCCCTTAGCCTTCGATATCCGTCAGTCCGGAGAAGTCGAGACAGCCATTCGAAATCTCGGGGGGAAATGGAGGGATATCTCTGTATTGGTCAATAATGCCGGTTTGGCAGTGGGAGTCGCTCCCATCCAGGAGGGTGTCCTCGACGATTGGGAAAGAATGATCGATACCAATGTAAAGGGCCTGTTATACATCACCCGTGCTGTAGCCCCCCTGATGATCGCCCGGAATACGGGTCACATCGTGAATCTGGCCTCCATCGCCGGAAAAGAAGTATATCCCGGAGGAAACGTATATTGTGCAACCAAACATGCTGTGGATGCCTTGTCCAGGGCTATGCGGACAGATATGCTGAAACATCATATTAAAGTAACCAATATCGCCCCGGGAATGGTAGAAACCGAATTTTCCATCGTGCGCTACAAAGGAGATAAAGAGGCTGCCGACAAAGTATATCAGGGCATGACTCCGTTGACCAACGAGGATATTGCCGAGACCATCATTTTCGCTATCACCCGTCCGGCCCACGTCTGCCTGAACGACATCGTCATCATGCCTACCGCCCAAGCCAACTCCAGAGACGTAGATAGAAAGTAAAAGGTTAAGCCTTTTACTTTTTTTAATCGAGCTCCAACCCGAATATCGATTTCAGGTCTGCAACGACGGGATTGAGTTCTATAAAATGCCGGAATTTTTCTCCGGCAGTGAATAATTTTTTTTCTTCTGTCGAATTCTGATCGTCGAATAACTTAAATGACAAGGTGATAAAGCCATTGTTCAACAATTTCATCAGTACATTCCGGAGATGCATTTTTAAAGCTTCGAGCTTATCTTGTTGCAACTGGTTATCTACTGCTAAAACAATATTTTCACCGTCGATCTCCGGCCGATGGGTCTTGAGAGCTATGGCAACCGTCGGTTCAGGACGATGATCTTGTATATAACGCTCCAGGGCAGCCACGACCTTCCTTTCGTCGATCACATCACGGGCTTCTACTTTGAATTGTTGCACCTCTGTTTTCTGCACTTTGACGACAGGCTGGGTTTGACTGATTTGCCTCAGGGAATCCTTTATTTTAAAAGAAGCATCGGGGCGGTGACGGTCATTTTCAGCAAAATGCCTGACCGGTTTAGGAGTAGCGACAGCCTGTCCCCCTTCTGAAGCATTAGCTGCCGTCTGAAATTTACCCGCAAAACCTTCTATTTTCAGGAGAAAACCGACCTCAGAAGCCCTCAGATTTTTTTTTAGCTCATTGATCTGGCAGAGTTTGATCAATGCCAATTCGATGCACAGCCGCTTTTCCATGCGTACTTTGTATTGCATTTCACATTGTTCAACGATCTTCAAAGCTTCGTATAGAAAATCTACCTGACAATCCGCCGCCTGTTTGGCATAGCGTGCTTTTATTCCCGCACTGACCTCCAGTAATTGGACGGTTGCCGGATCTTTAGAAACCAATACATCCCTGAAATGCTTTCCTAAGCCGGCAATCAGATTCCCGCCATCGAATCCTTTTCCGATGATCTCGTTGAAAAGTAAAAAGGCTTCCCCCACTTTTCCGGCATTGAACAAATCGGTCAAACGGAAATAATAATCGTAATCGAGCACGTTCAGGTTTTCGATGACCTTTTCGTAAGTCAGGTTTTTGCCACAAAAACTGACCACCTGATCGAAAATAGAGAGCGCATCACGCATAGCTCCGTCGGCTTTCTGAGCGATCACGTCCAAAGCGGCTTCCTCGGCTGTAATCCCCTCCTTTGCCGAAATATACTTCAGATGCTCGACAGTATCTCCCACTTTCATCCGATTAAAATCATAGATCTGACAACGGGACAATATCGTGGGTAATATTTTATGTTTTTCTGTGGTAGCTAAAATAAAAATAGCATGTGCAGGCGGCTCTTCCAATGTCTTCAGGAAAGCATTGAAAGCCGAAGTACTGAGCATATGCACTTCGTCGATGATGTATACGCTGTATTTCCCTACCTGAGGCAAAATCCTCACCTGCTCTACCAATCCGCGGATATCGTCCACGCTGTTATTGGAAGCGGCATCCAATTCGTGAATATTCAACGAACGCCCGGCATTGAAAGCCTTACAGGATTCGCATTCGTTACAAGGCTCTGCATTGGGCTGCAGATTCAGGCAATTGATCGTTTTCGCAAAAATACGGGCACAAGTCGTCTTACCGACCCCTCTGGGACCGGTAAACAGATAGGCCTGAGCCAACTGATGGTTCACAATGGCATTCCGCAAAGTGGAAGTAATAGCCAACTGCCCCACCACCGTATCGAAACTTGCAGGCCTGTATTTTCGCGCCGAAACAATAAAATTTTCCATAAACAATCAACAATATACCCAAATAACGGATTCACTCCGTCCGGGCTGTAAAAATAGTAAGCTTTCGGCGTATTCGCAAATTCTCCACCCATTTTTGTGGATTTTCTCACCGGAAAAAATACCTGCCGCCATCATCGGGGCAGCAGGTATTTTTAATTTCATTACAATAAAAGGCTGCACCTCGGCATAATCATCCGAATAAGCCCGGTACTTCTGCTCCCGGTTTGTAATTCATTTTAAGTATTCATCGAAAAATTCCTCCAGTTTGTCGAACGGAATAATGTCCGTCCGGTCATACAAATCCGTATGCACGGCTCCGGGAATAATCATCAGTTCCTTGTTGTCACCCTTCAGCTTCCTGAAGGCATCCTCGCTAAAATAACGGGAGTGGGCTTTTTCGCCATGAATGAGTAGCACGGCACTGCGGATTTCATCGGCATACGCAAGTATAGGAGCATTGACAAAAGCCAGTGAGGAGGTCTTGTTCCATCCCAGACCGGAGTTGATGGAACGGGGATGATAGCCTCGTTCGGTCTTGTAATAGTCATAATAATCTTTCATGAACTGTGGTGCGTCGCCGGCAGGCTTAGGATTCATCACGGTGCGGGGATAAGTGCCGGTGCGATAATCTTCCGTACGCTGGGCATTGAACTCCTGACGCATTTTATAACGGGCGTCCGCATTGTCGGCAGCATCGAAATAACCGTTCGCCGTACAGCGGCTGATATCGTACATGGTGGAGGCCACGGTTGCCTTGATACGCGTATCGTTGGCTGCCGCATTGATGGCAAAACCTCCCCAGCCGCAGATGCCGATGATGCCGATACGCCCGGCATCCACATCCGGACGCGTCGCCAGGTAATCCACCGCTGCCGAAAAGTCTTCGGTATTGATGTCCGGCGAAGCCACACTGCGAGGTTGTCCGCCACTCTCACCTGTAAACGAGGGGTCGAAAGCAATCGTGAGGAAACCCCGTTCGGCAAGTGTCTGAGCATACAGCCCCGACGATTGTTCCTTCACGGCACCGAACGGACCGCTGACAGCGATAGCCGGCAGTTCTCCCCCGGCGGTCGTTTTCGGTACATACAAGTCGGCAGCGAGCGTGATGCCGTAACGGTTGACAAAGGTTACTTTACTGTGGTTCACCTTATCGCTCTTCGGGAACGTTTTGTCCCATTCCTGTGTCAGTTTCAATTCTTCCATATTCCTGTTACTTTGAGTGTCCTGTGCCGGGCTTTCCGTCAAACCGGAGAGGCAGAGGAAAGCGGCCGTTAAAAAAGTTATCCGTTTCATAACCGATGTGATTTTAATAATTACTGTTTCTTGTTTTCTTTTCACATCGCAAAGTTACAGCGCCCAGCAAAGAGGCCCGGTAGATGGATTACAGATTGTATAACCCCAATCACAGAGATTATCCCATACTTCTTTTATCCACCGTTCCCGTTTCAGACGGACAAGGATAATCAGGCTTTTCGTTCCTGTCAATGTCACGGATATACCTTGCCGGTACGCCTCCTGCAACCGTATTGGCCGCCACATCTTTCGTCACCACCGATCCGGCGGCGATAATGGCATTGTCACCCACGGTCACCCCCCGCAGGATGGTAAAAGTGTCATAATCCGTTCCTTTCCCTATACCAGGCTGCCCATTTCGTATGCCTCCTGCAATTTCGGGCTTCCCTTAATTTCTCCCGCATGCCATACACCGCCGCAAAACAGCGTTCCCTTTACCGTCTCACGCGCAGCAAAAGCAACCGGGATGTGCTGACCCGTTTCGAGCAGTTGCTGGACGAGTATTTCGAAGGATCCGCCGCCGAGCGAGACGGACTCCCTTCGGTGAAACACTTCGCCGACAAATTGTGTCTCTCATCCAATTATTTCGGAGACATGCTGAAAAAAGAAACCGGAAAGACTCCGCAGGAATATATTCAGGAGAAAATAATCGAAGTGGCAAAGGACCGTATATCCGGCACCCAGGATACGGTAAGCCAGATAGCTTATTCCCTGGGATTCCAATATCCGCAGCACCTGTGCCGCCTGTTTAAGAAACGGGCCGGATGCACACCGAATGAATACCGGGCAAAGATGATTGGCTGAAAGGACAGATGAAAAAGACGTTGGACATAAAGAGCGTGTGTGAATGCAACCGCCGTTTGGGATGTAAAACACTGCATCCCCAGGCAAGTATCATCAATCTGGAACACCCGGATTTGGAGCAGGAAGCCGTGAAATTCGAATTCTATGCCGTGCTGCTCATCGAGGAATGCCCGGACGGCTGTGGCTGCTGCGGCCGTAAGTATTACGACTATTCCAATGCCACGATGGTATTTCTCAAACCCGGGGAAATTTTCCGCATGAACGAAGCGGGCGTGTTGCCGGACAAAGGGTGGCTGTTGGCGTTTCATCCCGATTTACTGTACCGTACCTCACTGAAAAATCATATCAGGAACTATACGTTCTTTTCTTATAACAAGGAAGAGGCATTACACTTGTCCGGACGGGAAACGGCAACCATTACGTGCTGTCTTGAAAATATCGAAGAGGAACTGCACCACTCCATCGACACGCACACCGCAACCATTCTCTCACGGCATATCGAGTTGATGCTGGACTATTGCACCCGTTTCTACGAGCGGCAGTTCATCACACGCGAGAATAAGAACAAGACCGTGCTCGAAGAGTTGGAAACCCTGCTCGATGACTATATCGCCTCCGGCAGGTTACAGGGTGCTCTGTTGCCTACATCGGAATATTGTGCCACAGGACTGGGCCTATCCGTCCCTTATTTCAACGATTTGTTGAAATTCGAAACCGGCAAGACGTTGGATGAGTATTTCCAACTGCGACGGCTTGAAACGGCTAAAAGGATGTTGCTCAAAGCGGAAAACACCCCGGCCGTCGTAGCACGGCGGTTAGGCTATACCAGTGTGCAATATTTCAGTCTGTTATTCAAAAAAATTACGGGCATCGCTCCTAATGAATACCGGTATTCAAATTAATCAGATCATTCTACAAAACCATTTCCGCATGCCTCATCGACCGACGATGCAGAATTGGGTGGACTTTCTTACCGGAAAGAGCGGCGGAGGCGGCCTTGCACGGAGACCGCCCGCTGCATTACCGGTCATTATACCCTCTTCCATTTCCTTTCTTTTTTCAGACCGTTAAATGCATGCTGTCCGACACCATCCGTCCATTGGGGGAAGTGGCAAAACAATACGCCTCCACTTTCGATGCTTCCCACTCTTCAGGTAAGGCATATTCCGTTTCGCCCGCCACACCGCGATTATTCAAAGCAACGATACGCACCCGCTGCAGCGCCGTTTCCAGCAACACGCCGTATACTTTGTCCGCCAGAGAAGCAAAACCTTCTTCCGGTTCCTGTGCTGTCTGACTGAAAGTATAAGTCCCCGATTCCTCATCATACCCAACCGTTACCCGGGGTGTAACCAACAAACCGGAAGCCAGTAACAGCCGCCCGTAATCTATCGTTGCCACCGAACCGGCACCGAACGATACTTTATCCATATTGAGCGCGACAAAGGCATTGAATGCCGTACCACGCCCTACTCCGGCAAAACCTTTACGGACAACAGGCAATATACGCCTGCCGAACTGCACCAGAGTCTTCATTTTTGCCCGTTGCTCCAGAATTTCCGGCGTAGGATTGTCTTTCCGTTTAAACACTTTCGCTTTCGCGATATTTTTACGTTTGGTGTAAACCAACGTAATATTACCTACCGATTTGGTAACCTTGCCCAACAAATAAGAATTAAATTCTGCCATGATTTTTTAATTTAAAGTTTAACATAATGAATCACTTGCACATAAATCCGTGCAATTCAGGACCGGGGTCCTGTTTCCGGTCGGTGATATCCGAATGTCCTACGACGTAACGGATGGGATAATGCTGTTTCAGTAACCGGCATATTTCCCGGAGCAGCCTTTTCTGCCGTTCTGTATAACGATGCCAGAAAGTCGCCAATTCACCCGTATCGTCGACATAAACATCCGCCGGAGCGACTTCCACGCCACACTCCGCCACGAAACGCCCCTCTTGCCACTGTAAACGCCCCAGATTATCCAACTCGATGCCGATGGAATAACGGTTCAGATTCGCCCGCCCGCCATAACAACTCCGCCCGGCGTGCCAGGCCTCCGTATCGAAAGGCACCAGCTGGAACAATTCGCCCTGCCGGCCAATGACCAAATGCGCCGAAGCTTTCACTTCTTCTTTTGCCAGGAACTCGGCTGCCGTACGTGCACTTGTCCCGGCCGTGTAGTGCACCACAATCATATCGGGACCTGACAGCTTCCGGCTGTTTTTCCGGCAAACCAGATGCTGCACGCCACCATCCACCAAACGATGTTTCAAGATTTCCATAATTGCCAATAATAAAATTTATCACTTTCTCATCCGGAAACGACCGACGATATATCCGCCCAATCCGATTTCCAGCAAATCCCAGAACCGGGAGGTATCTTCCGGCATGGGCAAATCGGTAAACATTCCCACCAATATCACCACAGTAAAGGCAAGCATAATCACCGGACGCCACGAACGCTGCAACCAGTTGCCCTGTGCCTCGCTGCGCAGCACGCCCGACTGCACCTGCAAATGTTCCCGTTCATAATCCACCAAAAGAGTTTCCAGTTCCTGCTTCAACCGTTTTTTCTCGGTCGAAGATATCGACAGGCGTTCTATGACACCGGCCACGGTTTCCACTATTCCTTTCATACGTCAGATTTTAAATGAATACACAAATAACTGCCGGGAGAATAAGCCGTCCCGTCTGCCGAAACGAAAAAACAATACAGGTGGACCGTCCCCGCCGGCAAACCTTCCAACTCTACGGCCACCCTTTGCTCCTGCCGGTAACTCACGGCTTTATCCAACCAAAGGGGCGAATACATTTTCCCTTCGCACAAAGCCACCACCCCCACCCGGTCGGTTGCCCGAACACCCGCCGGCTCCAGACTGTTTTTCCAGGTCAGGACTATACGCCGCCCTGTCTGTTCCGCCAATTCGAGACAATTCATCGGTGGAAGGGTGCCGGACACCAACAGTAACCGGGCCGGATCGAAAAGCGTACGTTCGTTGAACACATGGATGTTCTGTTTCACGAACAGGTTATACCCGTTCATCGCCGTATCTTTGGCCGCCATCCGCCAGATATCCCGTAACCGGGTATCCTGCAAACGCTGATAAAACCGGACTGCCGCAATCAGACGCAACCGGGCGGTCCGGCACTTCAACGCATCCGGCCTGACCGCCGACAACGGAACAGAACGAATCCGGGTCACTCCCCTCACCCGGTAAAAAATCATGTTCCCGATACGGCCCCGAATCACATTTTCACTCTTTGCCATAACATTTTGTTTTAATAGGTTATACAAAAGATCCCGGCCGGAATCAAATTTCGGAAGTAAAAGTAGCACCATCACCTCCCCCTTTCAAAATCTATTATACAGACAGGGAAATACGTATATAAAGACAGGAAAATCCTATATGGAATAAGATCCGGGTATCCGGACGATATTTGCAGAAAACATTGAAACAATGCTCCACACAAGGAGAAAACAGGGTGAAGACAGGCAACATAGCCGTTACACCTCCTATTCATACCCTATTCACACCTTATCCCCGACGTATGTATATAGGGCGTGAATAGGAGATGAATAAGGGATAATCCCTAACCTGACGCTTTTCAGACCGGCAAATCATCCACAACAGGTTAGTTTATCTATTGGTTAATTGGGAGCCGAAGCAACGGCTTCGCCCGGAAAAGAAGGACGGCCACCGCTCAGAATATTCAGGCGGGCAAGGAAGCCGGCACGATAAGAGGGACCGATAGGAAAATCATGTTGGGCTATCCGTACCGTATTGCCAAAAAACGTTTCGATATCGTAGAGGCTGACGACATAGCTGTGATGGAGCCGGACAAACAAATCGGCAGGGAGTTTACTTGTAACGACAGATAAGGAAAAGGCCACCGTCAGGCGGTTTTTATCGCGAAAATACAGGTCGCAATAGCAACCGCTCGCTTTCACCCAAAGCAAATCGCTGTACAAATACTTACGGAAGTAATCTTTGTGACGTATATAAATACCGTCGCGGGTGTGACGGCATACCGGTACGTCCGCCGGGGGTTTAAATGCATTCCGATTCATAAGATAAAGGGTTTTGAATCATGAACGACTGCCGGTCTAATGACAAAAAGAGGCTGTATCCAAAAATCCATTTGGAAACAACTTCTGTATTAAATCGATAAAATTCCCTAAAATAATCACAACATTCCTAAACAGTCGTCACGCCGATATCGGTGACGACCGATAGATCAGCGGCTCATAGATAATCCAACATTGACGTAAATAACTTTTCTGTAATTGCCGGTAATGACAGCAGTGCGATTCATTTTCCTGCAACCAATACCGGATATCTTCCCCTTCCTTCTCATCCAATGGTTCATTCTGCCAAAACGCAAATAAACGGTCATCCCATTCTTCACGATTCAGGCTATTATTTTTAATCATCTATCTTACATTCCGACTTATTTTATCTCACATCCCCCACACAGTAATCGTCCGCCTACCGTATTCCTCCTGACAGTGCCAGATCTTATCACCCCAGCTTACGCCTTTGTCCCGGTTAAAGACGATGAAATGCCCCTCGCTCACATCACCGCAGCGGTCCATATAACATACCGTCTGCTCCAGGCCTTTAGCGATGGTCTTGTCCAGATCACCACGCTTGATTTTCAGTTCCAGCACAATGTGCTGCACGGGCCCCCATAACCGTCCGTCAAGGGCTTGCGGATCAGCAAATCCGTTCGGCCACGGCCCAACCCGTACTCCTGATCGATGTATCCGCCACCGTTCACCACATGCTGCAGGAATGCCTGCAACAGCAACTGCGGGCCGCTCTCCTTGTTGTCGAAACGCTCAATCCAGGAATCCGCATTCTCACGGAAGAACTGCTGGAAATCCAAAAGTAATTTTTCCATATTGATGCTGTTATCCGGATTCATATACCATGCTGCCTGCTGGATCAGTGTCTGCTGACGGGCCCAAGTCAGTTCACGAGGAATGATCTCTTTATAGATGGCATTGAAAATACACAAGGGCTTATCGCACACGATCAGACCCATATCCACCACATACTGGATATCATCGTCCTGCAAATGCGCCTCCACTTCTCCGTCCTCGTTCGCCAGTATCGGACCGATGACACGGCGGACACGGTCTTCACGCAGTTTGTCGATTAGGATGTCGATATGCGTGTCACAGCGGTAAATGATTTGTTCCTGTGCCCGGTATATCATCTCAGGAATGATGCGGATGCAACGGTCTCTTTTTTCTTTCATACGGCTCGTCACTTCATAGCCCAGGGCATTCAGATAATCACACAAAGCCAGCAGGCAGGACGTTTTACCCGTCTGACGCGGAGCATGGAGCACAAAATATTTCCGCTGAAAATCAACGATTCCAACTCTTCCAGATCGATACGCGTCAACGGATCGATATTATAGTGGATATCAGGCTGGATTGGACCTGCCGTATTGAAAAATTTAGGAACCTGTCTCATACTTCGCCGTTTACATTCGACAATCTATACAAAAGTAAAAAAAATCATTCACTTTACAGCGGGAACGGAACGCTTTTATCCATTTGACCCACGGCTTTTTCATTTAAGAAATATTGTTCATCGCTTGTAATTGTAGTAAAAATG
>ERZ791865.1938-NODE-1938-length-17103-cov-4.631159_pt1 | contig 17103 bp, 19 predicted proteins | sample MGYA00509942_ERZ791865 | MGnify/ENA primary metagenome ERZ791865 (study PRJEB30046, sample SAMN00792098) | human gut metagenome | study: EMG produced TPA metagenomics assembly of the A metagenome-wide association study of gut microbiota in type 2...
AAATTCAAAATATTCAATTTTAATACCACATGAATGATATCGCATCGTTCATCGATCTCTGAAATCTGTCATTCATCAAGTTTTTCATAAACTTTTGACTCTACCTTTTTTTATTTGTTTGCTGAAACTCTTGGAATCATAACGAATCCTGTTATATAAGCACCTTTGGCAACAGTTACAGAATCCATTGATATGAGTGCCAATTTATTGCTGGATAAAGAAGGATAGTATCTTATCGCCAATCGGTATCTATTGTCTGTTACAACAGCACTAAAGAAATTACCTATTCCACCAATAAGGTTGGGAAGATTTCCATCTCCTGGAGAGTACCCTGTTCCTGCTGAAAAACCTGTGTTGTTAGAAAAAGAGCCATCATATGAAAGAAACACAAAATATCCGTTATAGCGATACTTGAATGTGATACCACATGTGCTCCCTAACGTAACTGGTGTAGACCATCCCATAGGTTGCATAACTCTATGCTGTAATTTTCCATCCTTAAGAACAGGAATCCATGTATCAGTCTGATTTTCTGTATCAAAATCAAAGGTATAGCCATTGAATGACTGTGCTTCAAGAGGCATATCTACCTTTAATTTCCCAGTCTCTGCCTTGCACCCAACTCCGATTCCTCGACCATCAGCAGAAAAATCAAGCAGCTTGAACGAAGGAACGATAGCAGCATAAGCTGCAACACCATCTGTCGTGAAGTAATCCTTCACAAGCACTCTGAAGGAATAGGCATTGTCTGTACTGAACTTGCCGGCAGATGATATATACACTTTGTTATCGCCACTGTATGAATCTGTATAAGTCGCAAGAGTAGTCCATGTCTCGCCATCCTTATACTGGATCATGACAGTCTTATCATTTTTATTTGCAACAGGTGCAATTGAAAATGAATAAGTAATCTTCACCGCCGTGCCGTCATCGTCATCCTTGTTAGTTGATACATTCCAACGCTGTGCGCTGACATTCTTAACAGTCGGTGAATGCCACTCTGTAACACTGATGTTCTTTGATAGTGTAGCCTTCTGTCCTCTCGAATCCGTAACTGTCGATTTTAAAACAACGGTACCAGATGATTTAAGAGGCTGCGTAGTAAAGTAACTGTTAGGGCCAGGGATAAGCTGTCCATCGATCTCATTGTTGTAATAAGTGATTGTAGCGCCATTCTTTGCCGTAGCAGATACATTACATTTAACCTTAGAAACACCCTGTATAATCGTCGAAGCACCGAATCTGTTCGCAATAGCAGTATCATCATTTGTGTATGTGATTCCTGTGATAGTAGGCTCATATCCAGACGGCATTAATAGATCCAGTCGGCAGTAGTTAGTGCCTATGTATTTACCGGCACGATTATATGTATTTACCTTAAAAGTCAGATAAGACTGAGATGAATTAGTCATCTTATCAATGAGCGAAACAGGAACTGTCCACTTAAATTCATCATTCCACTGATTATCTGCAATCTGTACATTCGTATCATAATAACTGTACGATATTACATGTCCGAAATCAGATGATGCTCTAGGTGTCTTGATTGTCACACTGCTTCCAAAATAGACTGATGCTGGAGAGCAGTATGGCTTGGTTGCTCTAGGAATAACATCGCAGTCGATACCACCAGAAGCAGATATACTGCCTACATAGTTGCCCGAAAGAGTTACCTTCAATTCCTGTGAGAATGAGAAATCAAAATGCTTTCCCCCATTGCTGTCATGAGGAATCTTGATGTTCGTAACTGTTGCAAGGGTCTTAGTTCCACCACTTGTGCCGACACTAACACCGCCAGACCAGATAAGGACACCATTGGCCCACATAGAGCCGTATTTTGTGGCACTGGAATTGATATTCCACTTATAGTACATTGTCAGTTTAGCAGTCCACAAATCATAGTTGCCATCCACATTGACACTTGTTCGTGTCATTGTCATTGTGACATTACCGTTTCCACTTGCAAAAGAAGCAGAACATGATGAAGATGTTGCCATTAGTCACCACCTACTTTCTTAAAAGTCAATGATCCATCGCCGTTAACAATGAATCCGAAGTTTCCAATCCTTAAAGAACTAGAAACTTCAATGTTTGAGTTATACATTCTGTTATTAGCGAAATACGCTACTTCATCGTTATTCTGAAGAATAGAGTATTTGCTATTTGTCTGTCTTGTCTTGAACTCCGAATCCTGTTTACCAATCTCAATGCCTTCTGCGTTGAATCTGATATAAGTGTTCAACTGAGTCTGATTGCTTGATACTGTATCAGAAAGAGAACTAAAGTCTTCTTTCTTGACAAAATCCATCTGAATACTCTCTGTTGTCTGCTGAATAGTAGATACAGTAGAAGCAAGGTTTGCGCCGTCAGAGGCGCTGTAATAATTCTCTGATACAGTCTGTAAAATGGATGTCTTAGTCTGCTCTATAGACGAAGAGGCATCCTTAGTCGCCTGTTGCAACTGACTGTTCAAGTTGTTTATTCTGTTGTCGTAATCATCAATGATTGACTTTAGGTCATTTGCAAGCACTGGGGCGGTCGTTGTATATGTTCCATCATCCCATAATATTTTTGACCTAACCCAGTAATAATGCTTGTCAATGTAGTCATCGGGAACGCTTTTCCACCCGTTACTGTTTTCATCGGGCATTTCCGTTGCTGAATCTGATAGGTAATACTCCGGAGTGATTGAGCGAATTCCCTGCCCGTCCTCGCCATCATTAACTCTCACGAGGGTCATGCTAGCCGATGCCTTAACCATATAATTAACCTTCTAGCTGAGCGCTGAATGTTGCCTTGTTTGTAATATCACCTGCACCGATTGTGTATGTTGCACCTGTTGCTACAGAAGTAGTTCCGCCGTCCTTATACCACTTGATAGTTCCTAATGCAGATAATGCAGAACCAGTCACTTCAACTCCACCTTTATAGACATGAGCTGTTAAAGTTGTAGCAATGGCAGTATTTTTAAAGATTGTTCCACCGCTCGATGTGATTGCCATTGTAATAGCATCCTTACCATTTGTACCATTAATACCGTTTGTACCTTTATAAGATACAGAGTATGATTCAGTAGATTTACCGTCAGAATATACAACAACAGTCTTTGTCCATAGATACTGACCATTTGGTACACTCGGTACTGTAGTGCCCCATGTGCCTGTCGGAGTAGTAGTACCACTTGTACTGACCTGGTAAGTAACTGATGTTGAACTTACGGTAACACTAGTACCGTTTGAACCGTTTGTTCCGTTTGTGCCTTTGTAAGAAACTGAATATGCTTCTGTTGATTTGCCGTCAGAGTAATTGACTACTGTCTTGGTCCAAAGGAACTGACCATTAGGTACATTTGGAACAGTAGCGCTCCATTCACCTGTTGGCTTAGTAGTTCCACTTGCACCAACCTGGTAAGTTACAGAAGTCGATCTAACAGTAACACTTGTACCATTCTGTCCTGTCTGCCCCTTGAATGCGATAGAGTAACTGAATGTCTTGTTGATAGTAATATCACCATTAACGACGATAGGAATAGTAATAGTACCACTCTTAGTTAATGCAGATGTTGCAGTGATTGTGATTGTTGGCATTGGTGCTTTTCCGTCAGATACTGCTGAAATTCCTGTAGGACATGTAATAGTTCCTACAGTACATGGAACCTGTTCACTACCACATAATGCCATTACCTGTGTAGTTGTTGTCTGTGTACCGTTTACAGAAGTAGTAGTACCTAAGAATGTATAGTTGTCATTAGTTAATACGACGGAATAACCATCGGTTAAGTCGATAACGTCAATCTGATTGACCGCTTTAATTGCCATAATTTTCCTCCTAAATTTTTAAATGTTTAATTCGCAGTTGAATACTGCCTTGAATTTAATGTCTTTCGCTGAAATAGTAAACATGAACCCGTTATCATTCAGTCTTGAATCATCTAACGGGATCTTGCTGAATTCTGTCTCTCCATGCCTTTTAATGAACCACTGCAGATATGCATTATCTCCAAATGTTTCTCTTAACTTTGAGGAGTTATCAATCACAACTCCACCCACATAGATATTTACTGTGAATATAGTTGCCACATCACTGTTCTTGAATGTCGTGCCATTTGATGATTCGATGCATAATAATATAGAATCCTCGCCCTTCGCTCCTGTAATACATACCGGAGTACTGTATGTGACAGTATTGTTGATTGTCGTAGCTGTTCTCTGCCATATATAGAATCCAGGACGCCAAGTCGGTGCAGTCTCTGACCAACCTGTTTCTGGTGGTGTAGCTCCATCTGTTGAACTAGCATACTCGCAAACAAATTTCTTAACAGAGCCCTGTGCCTGTTTGATTGCTTCTCCAGCCTTTTCTTCAACTTCTGAAACCCTTAGTGATATCTTCTCATTGGACAGGCTTAATTGCGCCACCTTGTCATTGATGCCTTCCTGTTCCTTTGCGATTATATCTAGTTTCAATGATTCCTGGTCCTGCTGGACCTGCAGCTTTCTGATTCGTGTTGTATTAGATACACGATTCACTGTCTTCTCTTCATTCTTTGTTGTCACACTGCCGTCAACCGTAGACATAGAGAACTGTCCACCTTTGTAATTGACAGTTAGATCCGATACAAAGAAAGTGAATTCATTATTGTTATAATTGACAAGAGCCCCAGGAAGAAGGTTATCAATCGATATCATCGTGACATTCTTCACCTGATTGAAAGTCAATCCTTTAAGTCTGTCATAGATGCTATCTATAATGCTCTGTTCATCTGCATATAGATTAGCTGAATCAATAAACAGAGTATTTCCTGTATCGTCACCTTTAGAAAGAGGATTGAGACCATTTTCAGCATATACTCTTGTAAGTGTATACACCTCATTCTTCTCATAGTCAGTTAAATCCTGTGTAGCAGCAAAGGCAGTCTTTTCAATAGGAACAAACCTAATAGAATCAACCCCTGTTGCATAGACATTTGCTGCAAACAGTTCCGCAATCCATCCGAGATAGTCTCTTATTACAATCGTGTTATCATACCATGATACGCTCTTATCAAGAACGTACTGCGGTATTCCTTCACGAATAATAGAAAGACCAGTCAGACTTTCAATCTCGTCTAGCTGGTCTTTTATAGTGACAGGATATGATAGTTTAGTATCGTATGCTATATCAAGAGAGTAGTTATTGTCATACATCTTGAGAGTGAGTTCCTTGGTGTACTTCTCCGGCTGATCATACACCTTGAAGTATCTTGTATCAGATGCATCATTCTCCTTGACTTCCCAGTACTTGCTGATGTCGATATTGTCAAGAATGCCGTCATAGTTATCGAACTTCATTGTCAGTTCAATTGATGGCACGTTGCCTATCATACGGCAGTCAGCAAAAGAGACAGACATCTTATAATCAAGAAGTCTGTCCGTTACATTTGTCTCTCCATATTTTATAAGCATATGATCACACCTCAATCAGAGAGAAAGAGAATGAATCTGCCTTTAGACCAGACTGCACTCTCTTATAATTGTACTTCTTATTTGAAGCATACATCTTCTTGGTTCCTCTGATACCATGATCAGGAATGTAGAGTTCTGCCGTGAACTCTGCCGGAGTGAGTACCTTCAGCATATTCATTACATCTGTAAATGTATTCAACTTATATGTACATGTAATCTTAAGCATGTTAGAACGTATTCTATTTCTTCTTAAGATGCCTGTTGAAACAGGTCTGACACTATCCGAATCTAGATCATTGATTTCTACGCTGATCTCTGAAGGAGTCGGAATAAGTGTTCCGTTTATCTTGATTTTCGCTTCATCTGCCATTTATTCCACCCCCTAATAGTCAAATACAGGCTTGCCTGTGCGTGCCTCATAATCTTTGATGTTATCAATCACCATCTTAGTGATCACTCTGCCATCATCAAGCACTAACTTAATGACGTAGGTAGCACCTGTGCCATCATTCTGAGGAAGTGATAATCTTTCTGAAATCTTTTCAGCAATCATATCAAGTCCCTGTGTGTTTCTCTGTAATGGTATTACTGCTTCTGTTCCTGCTTCACCAATATTGGCAATAGTGGATGCACTTACGATACCACCTTTTGCAAGTCTAGGAATCTTAGGGATAGAGAATCCTTTTCCACCGACACCCGGAACCCAGTCAGGAATCTTTATCTTGCCGATACCACTTAAGAATTTGTTGATTCCATCAATCATGAAATTCAATGGAGCCTTGAAGATGGCTCCTAATCCGGAAACAATACCCTCAAATATCTGTTTAACACCAAGCCATGCCCTCTTCCAGTTACCTGAGAACACGCCACCAATAAAGTTAGCTAGACCCATGAAAATAACCTGTACAGAACTGATGATAGGACCCATGTAGTCTCTGAACGCCTTGACAACATTCTTAACCGTTTCAAACACGTTCTTCCATTTGAAACCAAAAGTTCCTTCCATCCATTCACCTAGATTACGGAAGAATTCTCTGATATTGTTGACTCTTTCGCAAATTGTTTTGTCTGCGCGTTCAATAATTCCTCTGATTGCAGCAAATACCATATCAAATACACCTCTTAATACTGTTAAAGCTAATTTGAATATAGGTCCTAGAATATCAAGAATCGTACTGAATATAGGCGTAGCGAACTTAAGAAAATCACTTAATAACCCCATTATGCTCTGGAATACATTCTCCCATGCGTTCCACAACGGTTTGAGAACATCGCCCACAAAATCCATGATGATTTTACCAACTGTATCAATGATAGGTGCCACAATATTTAGAAATACCTTCTGAACAATAGTAGCGATATTTCCTAGAATGCTTACTATGTCATCTCTGAAGCTCTTGCTCTTCTGCCATAAGTCTACCACTGTAGCAATGACTGCCCCAATTATGACATTTACAGGATTCACAGCCATTACAATAGATGCAAAAATCTGTGGAAGAATTCCAAACGCACCGCTCAATGCAGTTGCGAGCGATGTCCATCCAGCAAAAATTCCAACCGCAAGCTGGATTTGTGTAACAACAGTGCCTAGGATTCCAGCGAGAGTAGAAAACAATGATAATCCAGCAATAGCGGAAAGAATGCCAAGAATAAGACCTACATTATCTGCTATGAAAGAGAATAGCCCATCAATGATACTAAGAACCACATTCACTGCACCTAGTACTACAGTCCAGTCAATCGCTTTAGTGATATCTCTCACAATTTTCAGAATCTCATTGATGATCTTCAATATAGAGTTAAATATATTCCATAAATGCTGGATGATTGAATCACCTAGACCTGCAGTGTTCCATGCATCAGCTAACCCCTGAGAGATATTCCCAATTATCTTGAAGATGTTAGTAAATATCTTCAATATCAGTTCGACAGTCTTTGCACCTGTGCCGTTTTCCCACACCGTGTACATTGATTTGCCTATTTCTGATAGGAGACTTCTAATGCCACTGAATGCAAATACAGCGGCTGCAATCATCGGCGCACCAAACTTATCCCATGACTCCTTTAATGGCTGGAAGAATTCCGCAACCTTCTTCTTGATTTCTTCTAACTGCTTGTCTACTTCTTCAAGAAGCCCTTTCTGTTCTTCCGCTCCGCTGTCATCCATGCTGAATCCGCCTATATCACCGCCGGAACCACCGGAACCGCCTGAGCCACCTGAAGATGGATCACTTGAACTATTGCTCGAATTGATGTTATTGATTGCATCAAATCCAGCAAGAGCTCCGTTCAATTCCTTCTTGAGCTTGGAAGCATTACCTGCTGCCTTTTTTAATCCGCTTCCTGTTCCGCTTGCGCCTTTAGAAAGCTTCTGTGAACTGTCGGAAGCGCTATTCATACTTTTAGCAAGAGCCCCTGTGTTTCCTGCTGCCTTTTTAGCATTGTTTGACACTCCACCAAAGGAAGAACTTAACTTCTTTGATTTACCGCCAAACAGTGCCGTCAGATACCCAACGGCGACCATAACAACTTTAGTGAATGCAACAACATATGGGACGCATGAATTAATTGCCTTTGCAATATTGGTAAAGAATCCAGCAATATTAGACTGTCCGATTGTGTTCATTACATCTGACATACCTCTAACAATGGCTGTTCTCATATTAGCGATTGATGTAGCAATTCCACCTGTCGCATTTCTTGCCTGTTCCTCAAATGACTGATAGCCGTTAATACCCTGAGTATTTAGCTGCATAAGAGTATTCATGAACTGATCCATAGATACTCTTCCATTTCTTAGCGCCTCACCTAGTGCGGAAGCGTTGACAAAGCCCATTGCTTCAGCTACCTGTTTCATCTGTGCAGGCATTGCAGTCATCGCTGAACGCCATTCAAACATATCTGGTTTACCTTTAGCATATGACTGTGACAACTGTTCAAGTGCTGATTTCTGTATTTCTGAACTTGCACCACCAGCTAGAATAGCATTATTAAGTGCTAGGAACATATCAGTTGATCTAGAGATATTACCATTAACTGCTGTAAATCTCTGTACTGCGCCTGATGCATCATCTAGGGTTGTTGGAAGCCCAATAAGCTTATTGCTTAGTTTCTGTACTGATGCATTCGCTTGAACGCTGTCAGCACCTAGATTTGACATTACACGGCTATAATTGCTAAGAGTATCAACTCTCTTGATTGCAGCATCAATATTACCTAATATCGTTGATTTAATCAGAGAAGCAATACCAAGCCCTGCCACAATATTGCGGATGCTCTTGAATGAATTGCCAATTGATCCTGTGACCTTATCAACATGATTCTTTAGGCCGGTGACTTCATTCTTCACGCTGTTCAGTTCTGATTTCGCTGATTTCGTCTGAGCAGATATTACTATCTGCAGTTCCTCTACCGTCATTCTGCATCACCGCCTTTCTTTTTCTAAGTTCTTCATTATGCCTTCTACTAAAGGCAATACGAGAAGATCTAGCGCTTGCAATATCTTTTCTTTCCTTCTCTTTTTCAAACTCTTTCCTATCCTCTTCGAAAATTGAAGGATAAAAGTCCCACAAAGGTGTAGGAGTGAATGAATCATCCTTGCCGTTGAGTACAGTAGCAATACAATCCCTTATCTGATAGGCCTGTATCTGAAGAGATATCGCTTCATGTCGCACCTTTTCTTTTTTCTTTCTTTCATATGCTGAAATGATATCGAATAGCTCATCTAACGAATAATTCCAAAATGAAAAGGGGTCTACTCCAGCATCAAGCGCTGGATCATAGACCGCCTTGTATATGTAATCTGTAATCAGGATATCTTCTAGAGATTCTTCTTGGCTTCCGCCATTTCCTTTTCCATCTTCGTTTCGAGAGCCCCAGAGAAAAAACCCGATACCTGGAACAATGGAATTAGAATATCACTGAGGAATTCAGTCTGTGAGCCTCCTTCATCGATGTATCTGTCAAACATATCATTTACATCGCTTCTGTCGATGTTACTGTTGAATTTCTGAAGACCGCCATGAACGATATCCAACATAGTGCATAATGGTGTCATGCCTGTTTCTGTATTAAGAAGGTTGATAAGACTTCCACCATACATCTGTTCTAGTCTAGAGATTTCTCCTGTTGTCAGTTTTAATTTGTATTCTTCTTCGCCGATCTTCCAAATGATGAAGGGTTTTCTTTTTGCTTTTTCTGCCATTTATCTATATCTTCCTTTCTATTCTGTTACGTCTGTTGGGTCAGTAACAGTGAGTTCAGATTGTAATGCGATTGAAATAGTGAATTCAATAGCATCATTAACACCACCGCCTGCTCTTTTAACAGTGACCTGTCCTGAGAATGTAGTTGTAGTGCCATCCTTCAATGTTTCCTTGAACTTTGCAGTAGCCCCTGTTTTTTCTAGTTCCCTCATTAATCTGTATGAAGATGTTGGTTTGCTGTTGTCATACTTGAATGTGTATTCAAGGTCTCCAGGGTCTCCGATACCAAACTCATAGACCTTAACTGCATCATCAAGTGACGAGTTCTCGACTTTTTCTTTTTCAATACCCATGTCAGGAATCTTCTTCAACCCTGGAAGGTCAGTAAAAGAAGTTCCCTGGTTTGTCTTGTCATAAGATAATTTAGCGCCATTTGCTAGCATTATATAATTCCTCCTTATCAGTTACATACCATGATAGATGTAATCACTATCATAATATGCTTCATAACTCATTTTCTTGTGTCTAAGTCCTGATGCATCATCAATATCTCTGCATGATACTCTCTTTAACCCCATTGCCGATAATGCCTTATCAACTTTCAAGGCTGTACATGATGTACTCTTAGTATCCCAGATTTCGATTCTGTAAAGGACATGTGATATCTGCTCCTTGTCATCCGTCCATTCTGCCACGCTGTTATCTTCCTCAACATACTGAACGGCTGGAAGCTTAGCCCAGTCCTTAGGATAGATGTCAGTGACTTCAAGGCCTTCATCTGTCAGAGCCTTATATACTTTATCTTTAATGTTGATCATATGCTTTTAATCCTTTTCAATTAACTGGCTGATTACTATACCAGCATCTTTTACTGCTTTCTTTTCAGTCTTCTTTGCTCCCTGGTACATGAATGGCTGTGCAGGCTGTCCATCCGACCTGTAATATCTCTTTCCATCAACCTCGATAACTACCCAATGATAATGCTTTATCGCACTTTCTGATAGCTTATCCTCAGGAATCCACCAAGGCTCCATCGTATAAGAAGGATGTACATATGGAGATATTCCAGCATGGTCTGCAGCACCTTTTCGACCTGTTCCGAATTCAACATATTGAGCATATGGCAATGTGGTATAGACATACCCTTTATCACCTTCAACTCTTGTCTTTATGCCTTTGTTTCTTAATTCACCATCATTAACAGGACACTCAAGAACGCACCCACTTCTGATTGTTTCCGCAGCCTTTCCGAGAACCTGTTCAGGATTATCAAGAACTGCATCTATAGCACGAAGCGTTCTAAACAGTTCATTAGCACCATTGAGACTCATTTAATAATCTTCTCCAGTTCATAGAGATAGTGCCTGTTATATTCCTTCATGCTGATGATTCTGTAATCCGGTTCATCGATTGACTGATTATAGACATTCACACCCCACTTTTCAGTGGGTCTGAAATCATCATCCAAATTCTTTGGAAGAATCATATTGAGAATGTAGTTCAGTCTCTCCCCATACATTTCAGCCTGTAACTTACCGGAGGCAGGCCATATCTCAAGAAGCATTGATTTTCTCTTGATCCACTTTTCAGTAGTTACACCTTCACCATCTTTTTCGATGACAGGCTCATATACAGGATAGTTCTTAAGCGCTGAAAGTCTCATTGATTCCCCTCCGGCTTCTTTTCGTGAACAATTCCTCCTGCACGAATCAGTCTCAGGTTGTTGAGAGTTGAGAGAATATCTTCATAAGTGGAAGACTGAAAAGTAGATGTGATGCCACCTTCTGAATGTGATGATTCTCCGACCATGCCCTCTCTGAAGTACATGGCACATGCTAGATCAGCCACACAGAAATCCATTGCAGTGATGTATACAGTGCGGTTTGTATGTGCAAGAGCACGCTGTTTTGCCATTTCAACATAGATTTTTGCACGACCTTGACTCATTCCGGTTCTTTCAGCAACAATCCCAACTAGATCCATAGATTACTCCTCCTGCATCTTAGTGAGAACTGCGACCAATTCCTTTTTAACAAGACTAGAATATCCGCTAACGCCCTTTTCCTTTGCAATAGTCTTTAACTGGTCAACAGTCATATCGTTGAGGTCTGTCACTTCTGTATTTTCTACAGGAGTATCTTCATCATTCTTCTTGTCTTCAATGACACGATATCCCTGTTCAGTATAACGCTGAAGGTCATCCTCATGGATGACTCTTTCAACGTTGATTCTTTTTACAATGATCATTATGCATCAGCTGAGACGTTAGCAATGATTAGGTCAAGCATGTTGTCCTTTTCCCAGCAGTCATGATATCTTCTATAGTCAATCTGCCAAGCGTTTGCATCCTGGTTAGTATCAGGATCAAATACTCTTGTCTTGTCCTGCTTAGTAACACCGATAACACTGTTAATTGGCGCCATTAAGAAGTTTACATTCTTAGCAGTTTCACCCTTTGTATATCCACCTGCGTCTTTTGTTGCTCCAGCATCAACCTTGATAGCTGAGTACATTCTATTCTTTGGTGTAGGAATGAATGTGATTTCATCTAGCTTATAGATGTCTAATGTGACATTTCCAATAGTTAATTTACCTGATGTGATGTTATTGTTTACTAACTTTTCCTTTAATAATCTTAAAGTATCATATGTAATATGACAGATGATATCACCCTGATACCCTTTATCTCGGATAGTATCCGCTGCCTTTTCCAATTCAGAAAGAATATTCTGTTCAGTCAATGCAGTTGTTAGGATGTTTGCTGATTTCTTTTCTGTAACATCAGATACAACCTTAGAAATACGGTAAGCATCTACTTCAGGAGCAACATGTAAACGCTGGAATTCTCCCATGACTGTGCCAGCAGATGCAACGAAATTGGTTTCGTTCACATCCATTGCGTCAAGAAGGAACTTTCTTCCACGGTCCTGTGTCATTTTTAATGTTTCATATTCAAGAGTAACAGCACCCTGTTTATATCCTTCATCTCTGTTATAGTCGCCTAAGCCAACTAATGACATCTTAGGGATTTTTACCTCTGCACCGCCGTTATACTTGACCTGTCCAGCGTTGGCATCCATCCATGATGTAAGAGTGAGATGCTCCATCTGTTTGTCTAATTCAGTCTGAAAAATAGTTGAATACGCTAATGTGTTAATTTCCATGTTCTATACCTCTTTTCTTTTTCTAAAATTTAAGTGCATTCGCGAATGCTTTTCTTGCATCCTCTTCTACAGCAGTCAATACATTGTTTTTTGCCTTGTCTAAAGGGGCTTTGCCTTTCAATCGGTCATCAACAGACTGCTGAACTGCTCCCTTGAATGCTTTAGAGAGTCTTTTGACAGATTCGTTTACGGAATCAGCATCAGTGTAGTCAATGAAGTCAGCCATGTCTGCTGGTACTCCTGCAGCATTAAGCTGTTCCTTGGCAACTGCAGTCAGTTCTCTACGAGTAATTGCTGCTTCTCTATTGTCAAGTTCTTCTTTTCTCTTGTCTTCCTCATACTGCTTCTTTTCATCATCTGTCATCTTCTTAAGCCTTTCGGCTTCCGTATGATCCTTATCCCACTTCTTTCTTGCACGGGCGAGCCTCTGCTTGACGATTCTATCCACATCGTCTTCTGTGAGTGTTGGTGCTACTTTGGCTTTATCATCTTCCGGTTCACCTGACTGCGCATTATCGGGATTCCCTTCATCGCCATTATCTTCTTCCCCTTCTTCCGCAAAAAGCTGAAGGTTCAAAGGCATCATATTCTTAATGTATTCCATACTTTAATTCCTCCGTTTATAGTCCGTATGACTGTTATATCCATGCACCTTTTAATGTCATATGCACGTTATGGACAGACAGAAAAAAGAAGAACATCAATCGCTCTTCTGTCTGCTTCTGTATTTCATCAATGCTTTAGGCTTTCTTTCCTTGGGAGGCGGGCAGTACTCTTCATATGTCTCATGTGAGAGTTTTCCGCATATCATGCACATATATGTCACCTTCTTAACAATGACGTGCCTACGGCTGTCAAAATGACTTTTACAGTCATACTCGAAGTACTGATGATGATGTGGTTTCAATCCTTCAGCCATATGGTTCTCCTTTCTTGAAATTGGGCAAAATAAAAACCGACTAAAAAAATAGTCGGCTTATACGAACGGTAATATGTCTTTCAAATCTTTCATAAATCGCTTGGCTTTTTCGATAGTTGAATTATCAGTAAGATATTCTATTCCTTTTGGTGTAATCTCGCATTTATCAAGGTTGTATATTTCTATGTTTTCGTCTATATCCTGGTCAATCACTATACCACTGATATATCCCTCATTCAACAGATTCACAATGACATAAGTCCAGTACTTTCTGTTGATCTGCAGATATTTACTGTCATGTCTTATGAGCGATGCATCAATATCCATCCCTTGCTTTAGCTGCATATACAGGTAGGATAGAATCTGATAAACAATTACATGATAATCATCTCTTGCCATGTTTCATTATTCCTTTTCACTGATTTCATCTCTAAAAGCATCTTCATAATCAAGCTTGCCTGAATTAAGTACAAAATCCCTGTCTCGCTTCATTTCATCCAGTTCTTCTTGGGTCTCAACATGCACACCTACTACAATTTCATCAACATTCTCATAAGTATGATAGAACATATAGTTTACCCCATCATTAAGTGTAGGATATAACTCTGCTTCTATAGTTGCTAAAGCTAATGAAACTTGCAAAGCGAATAATGGATCATCTTCAAAAGAAGGTCCTAAATCATCAAGATAGAACATGCCTCTTGATTGATCTCCGGTCTCATAATTAATTCTAAACCCTTTTTTTAAATCAGAATATTCACTCATTTTTTCACCTTCTTTTTAATATTGTTTAATGCTTTAGTTTCGTAATTTCTATAGTCCCAAGATTTGTTATTTTTTCCGGATACAACATTTATTTTGATGTTTGCATCTATTACTTCTTTCTTATTTACAAGTTCATTATAAACTGAATCGCAGCTAAAACACATACTTTTTTGAGATAAGATATAAATTTCTTGATTCTTTAATTCTCCTTTTAATACCTTGTCATAAATATATTCAAAAAATTTATATTCTGTATCAATGTCTCTAGAATATTCACCCTCATGCCCTTTGTATGGAACTGATTTCAAATGAGGTGTTAGTCTAGCCGTATCAGGCGATAAAATTAATTTTGATTTTTCTCCTTTATAATTCAAATAATTAGGTTCAAACACTCCTGAAATTTGGCTTGAAGCAATATAAATATCATCACCAATTTTCATCGAAGCAACATTCCCTTTTCCTGCTTTTGTTGTCATATATTTATCTTTTGCAGTAAGGGCTTCTCTATCTAGTTCTAGAATAGTTTCCGCATCAACTTTACCATAATCCGTTTTATAACGATTCACTGTCCTGAATTTATACTTTAAATCATTCCACTGTTTCTCGTTACCGTATTTTATTTTCTGAAACTCTTCTAATGTATCAGGAACAAACTTATTCCCAAGAACGTTGATGTAATTTTGATACTGAACCTTATCACTAGAATAATTCTTAGTTGACTTCCCAGCCGTATTAATCGCTTCAGCACCATGCTTTTCAACCATTCTCTGATACCACTCTTTATAAGTCTCATCAGCTGGAACCTTCATTCTTTCACCTGTGACAGGATCCCTAGCAAATCTTTCTAGATTATGCATAGTTTCATCATCAAGATTCATAATAGTAGTAGAACGGCACCATGGGTGCATTGGAGGGGCGTTTACACCTATCTTCTTATCATTCACCCTGTATACACTTCCGTCTCTCTCACGGCAAATTTGAGACGTTCTAAGGTCTAGTGTTGCAACAAATCTATACTCCTCTATACCGTAATCCTTGTAAGCCTGGAAGTGCGCCTCATTGTGAATGTATGATGATTCGGTTCTTACAAGTCTTCTAGCTTTATTTCTACCTGACAGGAACTGTTCGTTGATTGAGTCGGTCATTTCCTTCTCTGTCTTTCCTGTAAGTGCTCCTATCATGAGTTCCTCTTTTATTGCATCGGCCACCTTCTGAGTATTGTTCCATACTCTTTCGGAATAGTTCTGACCTGACCACTTCTTTTTCAGAATAGTTTCAAGAGCACCTTCATCAATAGGGCCTGTCTGAAGATCTAGACCGCTCATTCTTGCAGCTTCATATACTGCATGGTGATAACTGCTTTCATAGACCTTTCGCATTGTCTTGTCTATTGCATCTCTTTCTTTTGATGCAACCGCATTGATTAGCCTGTTTATTGACTTATCAATATCATCTAGCCTCTTCATACGATTCTTATATGCTGGGGCTTCCAATTCTGCTAGTACCTCTCTTTTTTGGGCACCTGTCTTATTCTTGTATGCTTCAAGCAGTTTTTCGAAATCTTTACTGTCAGCCTCTGAAAGAAGATTGATAGCCTCATCTCTTGTTAGATGATGTTTTGATGCGAATCTATTGAATATTCCCTCAATCTGTTTGGCAGTGTAGATTGCAGCCTTGCTATAGATTACGCTCAACTCTTTAGCGCAGTCCTCAGCTAACTGCATATCCTTGTACATGTTCCTTGCTTCTCGCATCTCCCAGTACTTTATATTTTTGATGTTAGTCATAACAGAACACTATTATTCCTTGTCTTTATCATCATTATCATCTTCCTCGTGATCATCTGTTTCTTCTTCATCTTCTGGAGGAGTATTCTGATTTCCGGTATCAAATAACTGCTTCTGTGTTTCAAGTGCTTCCTGTTGTTCTTTCTTGACTTCTTTCATTTCATCATCAACGTTTGAAACAAAGTCAAGAAGTGCAAGAAGTGTCTTAGTTGATACAACACCTTTAAGGTTCGCAATGATCTGTGATAATTCAAGACGGTTCTGTGGTAATCCTCTTGTAAATACAGGCTCAATCATTGACTGATCAGCAGCAATCGCTTTTAGATTGAGGTAAGTACAGAACATTCTTATACGCTTCTTAAGCCCTTTCTTGTAATATCTCTCTTTTGTTTTGGTGAGGGTCTCAAGTGCTAAAAGCTTGTACTGAATAGCAATGCCTGAACTGTTGCCAGCAAAGTTTTCATCTGTCAGATTAGGAACATGAGAAAGTGAATAGATATCTTCCTTTATTGAACGCTTGAGTGTTTCCACAGCATTCTCGTCAAATGTTCTAGTCAGATATTCAGAGCGTGCATCAGCAGGAAGTTCCATAACACCATTCTTACGGATAGCCTGGAGCGCTTTTGTTGCTTCTTCATCGTCATCACCTAAAAGAGCACCATAAACAACAAGCACCGCGTCAATGAACTGCTCCTTATCGTTGATTCTGTCAGAGCATAATGTATTGTATGCATCGATAAGAGAAATCTGCTGTTCATAGTCTCCAATGCAGTCCATTGGGGCTAGTATAAATTTAGTGCCAGTCAAATAGAGAAAATATCT
>ERZ791865.1946-NODE-1946-length-17050-cov-16.294440_pt1 | contig 17050 bp, 23 predicted proteins | sample MGYA00509942_ERZ791865 | MGnify/ENA primary metagenome ERZ791865 (study PRJEB30046, sample SAMN00792098) | human gut metagenome | study: EMG produced TPA metagenomics assembly of the A metagenome-wide association study of gut microbiota in type 2...
CTAAAAGGGCGCTGGCTGCAGCGTCTGAAACGGCAGGCCGGAGAAGACCTCTCCGACCTTATTTTTTTACAACAGGAGGATCGCTCACATGGACACCCAAAACACAAGCCGTCAGTTTCGCTACCTCGAAGAAGTCCGTATTCCCCTGCACCGTGCAGGCTTTGAAACCCTGCCGTTGGAGGGAGCGCAGTTGCCTGTCCTTTGGAACGGAGCGCCCCTCTGCCGCATCACCGGCAAGGGCAGCGTATTCTATCGCCGGGAGAACGCGGACATGCCCCAGGCAGAGGATGCCCTGTATCGCGTCGAGGACATCGCCGCGAAGACACTGGAGTATATGACCGCTATGGAATCCGCTCCGCAGCTCAAAGCCAGCGGGCTGGATGAAGACTACCGCATCCTCGCTGACTTTGGCGGCACGGTGCTGGCAGGTACTCCAAGCAAACACGGCGTTCAATTCGTCACATGGGATTGGGATTACGACTGCACAGGCGTGTCCCACGGGCACTACTTCATGGAGAACTACGATGCCGCCAAGCGGGATTTCGCCACACGCTCCGGGCTTATCCAAAAGGAGCAGCTTTTCAGCCCGGAGCAGATGGCCGAGATTTATCGCTGCTGTGCGGACTCTGTAGACGGAGATTTCTTCGAACTCACGGGAGAGCAGGAAAAAATGATCCGCAGTGTTCAGCAGCAGATCGAGGCGTGCGTACCGGATCTGGACGAGCGCGTCCGTCAGCAGGAGGAAGCATTGGAACGAGCATCACAGGAGCAGACAATGTAATACGACATGGCATGGGCCGGAGTTTTAGCAATAAGACTCCGGCCCTTTTTTATTTCCAGAAAGGAGAGGGATTATTTGACGCGATATTTTATGAAATTCACGCCCTTGTTCCCTGTGGAGGTGCAGATGATGACGCCACCCCGTCATCAGCCTCGCAGAAGCGGACGCATCCGCAGCAGCTTTCACTAACGATCATTGTCGTTCTTCGAGGCCCGCACCAAAAGAACGCCTTTTTTGAGGTCGACATCTCCCACTTCAAGGTGTAGCACCTCTCCTGGTCTAAGACCACAGCAATACAAAATACGGAACAAAGTGGGCATATCTTCTACCATGCGGCTGGCTCGAATAACCTTTTTCTTGTAGCTCTGGCGGCGAGATAAGCGTTGCGCATCATCGATCCCGTAGTGCTTGTAATTCCAGTTGTCATCCTCCTTCACGAAGATGTAGATGCTGTGATTGGATGGAGAAAAGAGCGTTTTACACAAAGGGCGAGAAAGTGCCAATGAAATGGCACATAGCCCCCAGCAATAGCACGCTATGGCCGGGCATCGGATGCCCTGACTTTTAGCGTCCTTTTGAGGATACCCCGCCTCCGTCCGCCATCGTTACCCTCGAATATCGGAGAATTAGGACAGAGAAAGAACAAGCAGGGAGCAGAAACTCATGTTTTTGTGCTTGCGGGGGCGGGCAAATTCAGCACCATAATTGATTGAAACGATCCCCCCATCGGTCGGCTGCCGGGGTGGGTGTTCATTGTATAACACAGGCGCTGTGACGAATTTGTGACACTTTCCCCGCACTTTCGCGGGGGAATTTCAATGCAGCTACTGCTATGCTACAGACAAGGTTGAAACCCAACCAAAAATACTTCAAAAAGGAGCGTAACATACCATGAAAAAGAAAACGATTTTGAGCTTTGCACTGGCACTTGCATTGACGGTATCGGCCATCGGCACGGCAACCTCCGCCTTTGCCGCCACATCCGCACCAATGGAGCCTGTTACTAAAATTGCCACCGAGAATGAGGATGCCATCTGGGAGCAGATCGAGGCGGTGGAAGAGAAGAGCGACGCCATCTTCCAGAGAAACGCGGCGCTGTGGGAAAAGCTGGACGAAATCTGCAACGCCCTGCCCGACGACTACGACTTCACAAACTTTGATGAGGCGGCGTTTATCCGCAGCACCAATGCCCTGACCGAAGCGGAGAAGGAAGCCCTTCTGGCAGACATCAAGGAACTGAACGGCCTCGACGCTGAGATGGAGGCACTGTACGCTCAGCTGCCCGCCTGCGACAATATGCCGCTTTACGAGAAGGCGCTGGAAAAGGCCGACCCCAAGGTACTGGATGAGATCGACACCCTGGAGCAGGAGTATGACCGCCTCTGCGAGAAGAACGCCGATCTGTGGGACAAGGTAGATGAAGCGTACTTCGATCTGCCGGATGACTATGACTTCGACAACTACGATGAGGCAGCCTTCATCCGCAGCCTGAGCTTCCTGTCCGACGCGGAAAAGGACGCGCTGATCGCCGACTACAACCGTCTTACGGAGATCGACGGCCGGCTGTGCAAGCTGTACGATACCATCTGGGGCAACACCGGCTGCGAAAGCGGCATCTGCCCCCTTTGACGGGAAGGCGATATTCTGATAGTATAAAATCAACATCATGCCGATGCTGCGCTCACGCGCAGCATTTGGCGCTGCTTTCAAGGAGGACGCATGGGACATTCCATCTATTTGGCGGACGATGAAAAGAGCATCCGGGAACTGCTCCATAGTTTTTTGGCAAGTGACGGCTATACCGTGCGCTCCTTTGAAAGCGGCGATGCGCTGCTGGAGGCATTCCGTCAGGAGCCTGCGGAGCTTGTGATACTGGACATCATGATGCCCGGCACGGACGGGCTTGCCGTGTGCCGGGAGCTTCGCTCTGTTTCTGATATTCCCATCATCCTGCTTACGGCCAAGGACAGCGAGCTGGACTACGTCATGGGCATCAGCCAGGGCAGCGACGATTATCTCACCAAGCCCTTTCGTCCTACCATTCTGCTGATGAAGGTCAAGGCACTGCTGCGCCGGGTGGAGATGGACCGAGGAAAAACGGCGGCGGCAGAGGACGAGCTGCATTACGGGGATATCCGCTATTCCTCTACGGAAAACGCTGTTTTTTGCGGAAGCACGATCGTGGCGCTGACCCAGACCGAGCTGCGGCTGCTCAGCTATATGATGAAGCAGCCGGAAAAGGCCTATTCCCGAGAGGAGCTGCTCAGCGCGGTGTGGGGCTTTGACTCGGAGGTGGAGACCCGCGTGACCGACGAAACGCTGCGCCGTATCCGAAAAAAGCTGCTGCAAGCGGGCAGCACCGTCAGCGTAAGCACCATCTGGGGCTTTGGCTATAAGCTGAAGGGAGCGGGAAGCGTATGAAAAACATCAAGCTGCGGATCGTGTACCTGATCCTCGGCTCGGCTTTACTTCTGTCTGCCCTTTTTGTGCTGGCGGTAAACGTGATCATCCCGTCTCACTTTGTAAACGAGGCAAAAAAGGCGCTGCTCAACGAAGCGGAGTATCAGAATCGAGCCATACCCTACACCTATGACGAACCGGACTATGACGAGAACTGGGAGGAGGGATACTTCTTTACGCCCAGCATCGTATTTTTGGAGCTGGAGGATGGCTACCGGCACAACACATGGAATCGGGATACCTACCGGCTGGAGAAAAAGCTGCTGGAATACTGCGCCGGGCGGGATATTGCACTCAATCAATGCTATACCTTCAAAGCGGACAAACATCACCTGATATTCATGTCCGTGCAGGAAGAGCAGGACGATTGGGAAAAGCCATACGCCTACATCATGTACATAGACATCGGCCCAATCACCCGCTATATTGTGACGCTGAATTGGGCGTTCTTTGCGGTGCTGCTGGCGATCTCCTCCGTCATGTGCCTGCTGGGCTTTCGATTTGGTCGGAATATTGAGAAGGAGGCGGAGCGGCAGCAGACCTTCTTTCAGAATGCCTCACATGAGCTGAAAACGCCGCTGATGGCGATACAGGGCTATGCGGAGGGCATACAGGCAGGCGTCATGGACACGGCCAGCGCGGCGGAGGTGATCTTGAAGGAAAGCGACCGCATGACGGAGCTGGTAGACGAGCTCCTGGACATCTCAAAAATCGATATGGGGCGGCAGCCGCTTACCCTTTCCGAGATGGATGTTCGGGAGCTGCTCTACGACAGCATACGCGCCGTGGAGCCGACAGCCGCCGCCAGCGGTATCACCATCACGCCGGACTTCCCCGAAACGCCCGTTATGGTCAGCTGCGACGATACCCGGCTGCGCAGGGCGGTCACCAATATTCTATCCAACGGCGTACGCTATGCCCGCAGCGAGCTGCGCCTGACCTGCTGCGCGGATAAGCGGAATGTGACGATACGGATACAGGACGACGGGGACGGCATCGCCACGGAAGATCTGCCCCACATCTTTGACCGCTTCTATATGGGAAAAAGCGGAAAATCCGGCATCGGCCTTGCCCTGACGAAGGAGATCATCCACCTGCATAAGGGAACGATCCGCGCGTACAACGGGGATGGCGGCGCTGTTTTCGAGATTACCATTCCGGTGAGCCGATGAGAAGAGCACCGCGCCGCCTGTGAGCGCCTTTCTTAAAAAAAGGACGGACTTAGAAAAGATTTTTGTTGGTACTGGGGGAGAGTTCCCTGTGATTTTCTCTTGTGCCGACATTGTTAGAACGGAGTACATCTATGGACTGCAAAGCAAAAAAATATCTGCATATTTATGACTGGAACTACTGGTGGGGCTATTACCACTGCGGCAAGGACTGGGAACCTTTCCATGCGGCGGAGTTTTCTCTTACCGAGGACGAGGCGGGAGAGGCGCCTTTTTTCCACTTTGATTTCCATAACCTCCCCGCACTTCACCAGACCATTCGGGACGGTGAGTTTGTGGAGCCGGATAACCCGGATCATCCGCACTTTCTGGAGCAGGCAAGGCGGCTCAGAAGCGGTGAACAGGACTGGTTCGTCGGGGCGCTGTACTATCCGCTTTTTTCGCCGGAGATGCATTTCTGCAACGCCTCCGTCCGGAGCGGCGTCCCGCTGACACAGCTGCTTTCCCCGTCTGTACCGCCCTATTACGGGGTGATCTTTCTCCGGGAGGAGCGCCCCCTCATTCCGGAGGTGCTAACGCATTGGGCGGAGACTCTGTCCCAGCCTCTGTTCGGCCAGCAGTTTTCCTGCGAGCTTGCGCAAGTCCCCAGCCGACAGGAGGCGATGGAGCAGTTTGAGAATGAGATGCGGCTGACGTGATGAAATGTACGGTATCGTTTACCACTGATTTCCCGTTGAAAAGCAGCTGAGAGGGAGGCGCCTCTTATGGAATTAAGACTCACGGAGCAGGAGGCTCTGACGCTGTATCGAATCATTCTGCGGTGGGATGAATTGGGCAGCTTGACCACAGAGGATGACGAGGAACGTCAGCTGCTATGGGATCTATCCTGTACGCTGGAAAAAGAACTGGAGCCGGTGGATGATGCCGTGAAACGCAGACTGCTTTGACCGCGTAAGAGCCCACCGGTTCGAAGCCTTTGATGTGACGCTGTTTTCTTTGACGCTGACGGATCTTGAACTGTCGGAAAGACGCCGGTATCGCGGGATGATATTGACAAAGGGGGAAATGATGCTATAATATCTGCGAATGATTCGCAGATTGGGGACGTCTTATGTCAGGCTATAATACAAAACAGCGAAGAGCCTTGCTTGCTTTTTTAGGGGAACACCCGGACGAGCTGCTAACTGCACGCCAGATGGCGGATGCGCTGGCAGAGAAGCAGATCAGTCTCAGCGCTGTGTATCGAAATCTTGCGCAGCTGGAAGCGGAAGAAAAGGTGCGCCGCAGCGCCAAAAGCGGGTCGCACGAAGCGTTTTATCAGTATCTTGACGCCAAGGGCTGCAAGGGCGCGCTGCACATGAGCTGTGTGAAGTGCGGCAAAACCTTTCACATGGCCGACAGCAACGCCGCCCTGTTTGCAAAGCACCTGGCGCAGAGCGAGCAATTCACGCTGGACGCAGCCGACACGATCCTCTATGGGATCTGCTCGGACTGCAAGGGAAAATAACGAACAGAAGGGAGGACAGACCATGACAAAGAAGCTTTGTTTTATAACGCGCCTGCTGGCGGCCGTGCTGGCCGTTGTCATGCTGTCCTCGGCGATCTATCTTGCGGTCGAAGCCGATCATGACTGCTCCGGCGACGACTGTGCCATCTGCCATCAGATCGGTGTCTGCGAGAATCTGCTGAAATCTCTGGGGCTTGCCGGTGCTGCCGCAGCGGTCACTGCTGCGTTTACATATACCATGTGCAAGGCGATCCTGCCCTGCGCAGAGACGACCGACACACTGACGCTTGTTGCGCTCAAGGTAAAGCTTTCGAATTAAAAACAGGACTTTTACAAGGGCGAAGTCTATCCGTTTTCGGATAGGCTCTTGCGGTTTTGCCGCTGCCCCTGTATTTTTGCGCCTATTTTTCAAAAATTCGGAGGTTTTATTATACTATGAAGAAAATGATTCCCCTGTTTCTTGTGCTGACCATGGTGGTCGGCCTGCTTGCCGGCTGCGGCAAAAAGAATGCCGCAGAGACGGGCGAGAGCGATTCCAATAAACTGAGCGTTGTCACCACCATTTTCCCAGAATACGACTGGGTCAAGGAAATTCTCGGCGACAAGACCGGGAGCACCGACCTGACCATGTTGCTGGACAACGGTGTTGACCTGCACAGCTACCAGCCCACGGCGGATGACATCGTCAAGATTTCCGACTGTGACCTCTTCATCTATGTGGGCGGCGAGTCCGATGGCTGGGTGGAGAGCGTCCTGAAAAACGCCGACAATAAGAATGTAAAAGTCATCAATCTGCTGAATGTGCTGGGTGATTCCGTGAAAACAGAAGAAAGCGTTGAGGGGATGCAGGAAGCAGAGCACGCCCATGACCACAGCAAGGAGGTTTCCACCTTTGAAGATCATGAGGTTCAGGACAGAAGCCTGTCCGACTGGGCGGGCAGTTGGCAGTCTGCCTACCCCTTTGCGCTGGACGGAACGCTGGACGATGCCTTTGCAGCGATGGCAGAGGAAGGCGAGATGACCGCAGACGAGTATAAGACTTACTATCAGAACGGCTACAAAACGGACATTACCAATATTGACATTGCGGGCGACCACATTGCGTTCACCTATGAGGACGGCAAAAAGGTCGGCTCTGACTACAAGTATATCGGTTATTACATTCAGAACTGGTCTACCGGCACCAAGGCGGCCATGTATCGCTTTGAAGCGGTAGACAGAACCTCCGGCGCACCGGTCTACATCGAATTCAACGACCACATGATCGAATCAGCTGCGCCTGAGCATTTCCACATCAGAATGAGCAACGAGAGCTTTGACGCCATCGTTGATCCGGAAAAGTCGTGGCCGACCTTCTTCCCAGCTGATATGACCGGTGAAGATCTCTGCGAGCACATGGAGGGCCACGGCCACGGCCACGAGGAGGAAGCTGACGAGCACGTCTGGCTGTCTTTGAAGAACGCCAAAACGCTGGTCGATGCGATCTCCAACGCCCTGCAGGAGCTTGACCCTGACAACAAGGATGCCTACGCCGCCAACGCTGCGGCTTACATCGAAAAGCTCTCCGCGCTGGATGGCGCGTACCAGTCTGCCGTGGACGGCGCGGCGCGCAAGACTGTCCTGTTTGGCGACCGCTTCCCATTCCGCTATCTGGTGGATGACTACGGCCTGCGCTACTACGCCGCCTTTGCGGGCTGCTCCGCCGAGAGCGAAGCCAGCTTTGAGACAGTGTCCTTCCTTGCAAAAAAGGTGGACGAGCTGGGACTTCCCTGCGTGCTGACCATTGAGGGCAAGAACCACAAGCTCGCGGAAACCATCGTCCAGAGCACCACCAAGAAGAACCAGAAAGTGCTGACCATGGACTCCATGCAGTCCATGACCTCCGAGGATGCTGCAAACGGTGCTACCTACCTCTCTGTGATGGAGCAGAACCTTTCTGTGCTGAAAGAGGCGCTTGGTTAAGGAGGTAAGATGATGGCTCAGCTCACTTGTCAAAAGCTCTGCGTCGGCTACGATGGGAGACCTGTTCTGCAAGACCTTGATTTTGAGGTCTTTGCAGGCGACTACCTCTGCATCGTGGGAGAAAACGGCTCCGGCAAGAGTACCCTTATGAAAACGATCCTTGGCTTGCAGATGCCCATCAGCGGCAGAATTTTGACGGGCGACGGGCTGAGGAAAAATGAGATCGGCTATCTGCCGCAGCAGACCGTTGTCCAGAAGGACTTCCCGGCATCCGTGAGAGAGATCGTTCTCTCCGGATGCCAGGGACGCTGCGGCAGCCGCCCCTTCTATAACAGAGAAGAGAAGAAAATGGCGGCGGACGCCATGGAGAAAATGCAGATCGCGCCCCTTGCCAAACGCTGCTACCGGACCCTCTCCGGCGGCCAGCAGCAGCGGGTACTGCTCTCCCGCGCCCTGTGCGCTACCAGAAAAATGCTGCTTCTGGACGAGCCGGTCTCCGGCCTTGACCCAAAGGTGACGGCGGAAATGTATGCGCTCATTCAAAAGCTCAATTACGAAGATGGTATCACCGTTGTGATGATCTCCCATGACCTGAACGCGGCGCTGCAATATGCGAGCCACATCCTGCACATCGGGGACACGGTGTTTTTCGGCACCAAGGCGGCTTACCTGAACGAGTTCCCCCAGGTATGGCAGAAGGGTGGTGAGGCGCAATGACGGCGATCCTTGAAAAACTCGCGTTCTACTGGACCTATCCCTTTGTGCGCTATGCGCTTATTGTCGGTGTGCTGATCGCGCTGTGTTCCTCGCTGCTGGGCGTCACGCTGGTGCTGAAACGCTTTTCCTTCATCGGCGACGGGCTTTCCCATGTGGCCTTCGGTGCGATGGCGATCGCCGCCGTGCTGGGGCTGACGGACGATATGCCGCTGACGCTGGGCGTCACGGTGGCCTGTGCCGTTCTGCTGCTCCGCACGGGACAGAACACGAAGATCAAGGGCGACGCCGCTATCGCCATGATCTCGGTGGGGGCGCTTGCCATCGGGTATCTTCTGATGAACCTCTTCTCCACCTCGTCCAACCTCTCCGGCGATGTGTGCAGTACGCTGTTTGGCTCCACCTCCATCCTGACGCTGTCAAAAAGCGAGGTCTGGCTGTGCGCGGGACTGTCCGTGGTGGTCGTGGCGGTGTTTCTGCTCTATTGCAACAAAATCTTTGCCGTGACCTTTGATGAAAATTTCGCCAAGGCGGTGGGCACAAAGGCTGATCTGTACAACCTGCTGCTCGCCGTCATCGTTGCTGTGGTGATCGTGCTGGCGATGAATCTGGTCGGCTCGCTGCTGATCTCCGCGCTGGTGATCTTCCCGGCGCTGTCCGCCATGCGCCTCTTTCAGAATTTCCGGTCCGTGACGGTCTGCTCCGCCGTTCTATCGGTGAGCTGCGCGGTGCTGGGCATTCTGATCTCCATTCTGGCGGGGACGCCGGTGGGCTCCACCATCGTGGCGGTGGATATTCTGGCATTTTTGATTTGTTCGGTCCTTGGCCGCGCAAGGGGAGGGGAAACGGGATGAAACGGATTTTCTGTCTGCTGCTGGCGGTCTGCATGACGCTTTCCCTCTGCGCCTGCGGGAAAGACAGCGAAGAAGGCGCAGGAAATGACGCATCTTCTTCCAATGAAGAATCGTCTGCATCGACTGAGAGCATTCCAACGCCGAAAGAAAAGGAAACGCCGGAGGAATCCGAACAGCCACAGGCATCTGCCGACGGCGTGGAGGTGGATCTGACGGTGCTCAGCAGCACCATGGTCTACTCCGAGGTCTACAATATGCTCTACAATGACCCGGCGCATTATCTCGGCAAGACCGTCAAGGCAAAAGGGACGTTTTCCCTCTATCAGCTTGTGACAGACGGCGTTTTACAGCCTGACCCGGTATCCTACGCCTGCATCATTTCAGACGCGGCCGCCTGCTGCGCCGAGGGGATGGAATTTGTGCTGGAAGGCGATTATACCTACCCGGACGATTACCCGGAGCTGGGGGCGGAGATCACCGTCATCGGTGAATTTCAGTCCTATGAGGAAAACGGGATGACGTGGTATCATCTGGTGAACGCAAGGCTGGCGTGATGCCGCGATAGCGCTGACTACATAGTAAGCGTGACGATTTCAAGGAGAATAGAAAGACTTGACATAAACTTTATTCCTGTTATGATAACATAATCTTACCCTGCTCTGGACGGGCGCTTTCGCGAGGAACCAGACAGGCTGCAAAAGCAAAAATGATCAACGATGGAGAATATGAATGACTTTTGAAATTCACAGCGATATCACAAATCGATCTATGACCGTAGCCGCCCGCGCGATGCGCAGGGTGCTGCGGCGAAAACGCAGCATCCTTTGGGCCATTTTCGACTGGAGCGTCTTTTTCATCAACGCTCTGCTGCTGATCCCATTCGACGGAGAGCCTTTTACGCTTGATGCCGGCACGGTGATTTCCCTGCTGGTAGAGGTGATGCTGCTGTCCGTTCTGCTGTTTCAGGATCGGCTCAACGGCATGATCGCCTGCAAAAACACGCTGGCAGGCACAAAGGAATATCATGTTGTGTTCGGCGAGGAGTCCTATACCGTTGTTACGGAGGTCGCCACCTCCACATTCCGCTATGAGCTGATCGACGCCATGGCGGAGTCGCAGGACTACATGATCCTTTTGATGAAAAAGCGGTTCGCGCAGCCCCTGGACAAGCGTACCCTTACCGGCGGGACGGTGGAGGAATGCAAACGATTTCTTGAGGAGAAGACCGGAAAGACGTTCCGGCGTGTGAAATGAACGGATTTTCTATAACGCCCTTTCGCGGGCTGCATTTGCTTCTGCTTTTGCTTACGGCAGCGGCGGCGCTGCTCATATTCTTGCTGCTGCACAAAAAACCGGAAGCACGGCGCTCCCGGTTTCTGATCGGCGCGTGTCTTTTTAATCTCGCACTGTTTGCCGGCTACAAGCTCTCACTGTCCATGGACGCAGCGTATGTCCGTGCCTACTATCCCAACGGCTTCAACATTTTCAATGAGCTGCCGCTGCACCTGTGCAACATCAATCTGTTCCTGATCCCGCTGGGCGTGTGGAAGAAAAATCGCTCGGTCATGGGCTTTTCCTTTTTCGTAGCGCCCCTCGGCGCGCTGATGGCACTGCTCTTCCCGGAGCCTCTGTTCTCCGGCTTTTCGCTGTTCCTGCCGCGGATATTTGGTTACTATGTGACCCACGCAATTCTTGTTGTCTGCGGCCTGAGTCTGGCGACGCTGGGCTTTTACCGCCCCGACCCAAAGGATATCCCGCGGATCCTCAAGACCTTTGGCCTGCTTGCCGTAGGCGCGCACTGTATCAATCTCCTATTGCGCCTCACGCTCTGCCCGGAGGCAAACTACTTCTTTACTTACGGCGCAGAGATCGGCGTGCTCAAGCTGTTCTGGCGCATCATCCCGGCGCCGCTGCTTTACGGGCTGCCGGCGCCGCTGATTCTTGCAGGCTATATGTACGCAGTCTGTGCGCTGTCCCGCCTGACACGAGGAGCGGAAGAAGTGTCTTTTTCATAGATTGGATAAGTTCCGCAGCAAAAAACAGGAGGATAAGACATTGCTGCATAGAAATGTAAGAGGAATCGGAATCGCTCTGTGCTTATTGACTCTCTTGCTATCCCTATCCGGGTGTGGTTCATTGAAGGATGACTCGCTTCTGACCGTCAATGCAGTGATCACGGAAATCGATACAGGAAAGCAAACCATAACGGTAAAAGACGATGCCGATGAAAGCACTTTAGGTGAAGAGTGTTTGATCGACTGTTCGTCCATTCCTATGGTCTATTGCGACTTTGCCACGCGGAAGGTTACAAGGATTTCTTTTGAGGAATTGCAGGTCAATGATAGGGTTATTGTGAGTATCAGGAGCTCGGAAATGGAGAGCTTCCGAAGCGGCGGCAACGAGGAGAATACGCTCAAGGTCGAACAATTGCAGTTGTATACGCAAAGACCTGCCGAATGAGCCTCGGCTGTCCAACGCTGCACCGAGGCTTCAAGATCGAACCGGAGAGCATGAAGTGGATCATCCAGCACACCAACGCTAACATGGTCGAAACGGGCTTCTTCGAGACCTGCAGCACCTCTTATGCCAATAGCATGGCACTGTGGATAATCTTGTGAGGATACGCATATGAGCAATCAAAATAAACAGCTGTACATCGTAATCAGCCAGACCGGAACACTTCTGTCCCGGATCCTTAAACAAATCACCGGCGCAGAATATAACCACGCCTCCATCAGCCTGTCCAGAGATTTAGAGAGGATGTATTCTTTTGACCGCAGGCATCCCTATAATCCGTTTTGGGGCGGCTTCGTGATAGAGTCGCCCCGTACCGGAACCTTCAAGCGTTTTTCCGAAACCAAGGTGTTGGTTCTGAGCGTGAGTGTCACAGAAGAACAACACGCAGAGCTCAAAGAAATGCTCGATGTGATGTGGAAGCGGAGGAGGAAATACAGTTACAACTATATTGGCTTATGCCTGGCATACTTCCATATTGTCTGGAAGCAGGAGGGCTGCTATTACTGCTCAGAGTTTGTCGGAGAGCTTCTCACAAAAAGTCGGGTTGACGGCACGGAACAGTTACGTTCCTCCATCATACAGCCGATGCAGTTCCTTAGAATGCCGCACACACTGCTCTACCGCGGAAAGCTTCGCGAATACATGTGTGACACCTGTTCTGAGGGCATATGTGAAGATGCAGCGAACCGCACAGTGCATAGGAGACTGCCATAACAGCAGACAAGGGGGCGCGTGATCGAGTATCTGCAAAGGTGTGGTTTTGATCTGACGACGTGGCTTCTGCTTTTTGCAGTCATAATGGATATTCGTCTTGGACATGTTGACCACAGGGGTTGTGTTCCTCATACACAAGTCCTGCGGTCATTGGATATCTCCGGGGGCTTGGGGCCGGTCATTTCGACCGTGTGTACCCGCTTCCTTGGCCGGCGACCATGGAGATGGACCAGATTCCTGTGGAAATACCTGGTCAGATAAGATGGGCTGCCGCGACTTTGGCGTTGCTTACTGTGCCCCGGTCCCTTTTTCCGCGCTGCTTCTATTACGAAGAAAGCAAAAAACAGCGGCACAGAGAGTTTGCTCTGTGCCGCTGTATGCTTTATGCGTCGTATAAACCCCTTACACGCTATCTACTCTTTTGTCCTGTCGGAGTGAACGGCAGACGACATACCCTGCCGGAGCGATCATGATCAGAATAAAAATGCTGATCAGTTCATTCACTTCGGATGGCGCAAAGCCCTGCAGCATAGTAATGAGGTTGTTTGCGAAATGCACGAGGATGGGAAACAGCAGGTTCCTTTTCTTCTCGTAAAGGATTCCCGCGGCAATGCCCATAAGGGTGGCATAGGCAGCCTGCACGATATTCAGGTGATAAACGCCGAAGAGTACAGATGACATTAAAATCGCGGCCCAAGCGGGGGCGAATTTCCGCATGGAGCGAAGCACAATGCCGCGGAATAGAATTTCTTCTACAACAGGTGCAGCAATCACCGCGATCATAAATGTTCCAAATGCATTTCCTCCGGCAATATTTTCAGCACCGGCGTTCATTGCCGCAACGCTTTTTTGAAGCGAGGGAAGCTGTTCTGCCAGCATGATCCAAAGACCGGAGATTCCGCAAATGCCAAATCCCACGACCAGACTGCCGAGCACATCTTTAAAATTTGTCATTGTGCGCGGCTCTCTCACCTCTTTCCTCCAAAGCAGTTTATAGAACATGAAGAATACGAGGATAAGAACAGCGTAGATCAAAATCTCGCCCCAATATGAGTAGTTCATAAATTGCTGTGGGGGGATATGAAAAACATCCAAAACGAGCCTTTCCACAAGGAAATACAACAGATTGGACAGCAAAAAATGCAGTGCGACTGCAAGAATGGGAATAGCGAAATATCTTTTTTTCATCATAGGGTCAATTTTTTCTCCTGTCTGTATTTTTGAGGGGACTGCAGCAGTATAACAGATTTAACTTAAAGTCTTCGTTAAGGGGCGAAGCTGTGATTTTTCGGAAGCGGCATCGCAAATGGACACTGTTCATCTTCCCTGTCGAACCTTTTGACCCCTCTCTAAAAGATGTTTTCCTCATAGTTGGTGACATGCTGAATTTGGCATTAGACTCCTTGAGTTCTGCAAAGCTTTTGAAGTTCAAACAGAAAATACCCACAGCAAAGCGACTGTGGGTATGATCAAATCAGATTGTACGAGCTGACGCTGTCCTGCCGATCTCTACAGACCGTAGCTGCTTCATCCATCTGCAAAACCCCGACGCTCCGTGGCTGACGGGTTTATCCGCACTTGCCGATACGCCCAAAGTGGGCTTGAAGGGGAGATTCTTAACGCGCAGAAGGAGGAAGACCGTCCGTCTCTGGCGTTTTGAGAAGAAAATGGCTTTTGTGAAAGTCGAGCAGGCCCTCATCCCGCATTTTTCCGAGCTCCAGCGACAGCCCGCTGCGCTCCACGCCGAGGTAATCCGCAAGCTGCTGGCGGGAGAACGGAATGTCGAATTCATAGCCGCCCCGGCGCTGCGCCTCAGCGGAAAAATAGGACATCAGCTTTGCCCGCGTCGTGCGCTGGCCCATGTGGGTGAGCTTTTCGTTGAGCCGCAGGTTCTTCTCCGCCAGCTCGCTCAGCAGATTGCGGATGATCCGGCTATGGTGGGAGCAGGCGGAGGGGCACACGCTCAAAACGCGCCTTATGTGCAGAAACATCACCGTCACCGCACTCTCCGCCTCTACGCTCACGTTCAGCACCGCTCCCGGCGCACAGGCGAACACCTCCGCGAAGGTCTGCCCCGGCCCGGTCTTGGAGAGGATGTTGCGGTTTCCCCAGATGTCCTCCTGCACAATGAGGGCGCTGCCCGCCAACACAAGGCCCACCTCCTCCACCGCCTCCCCGGTGCGGAGCAGGCGGGCACCTTTGGGAAAGGTGTCGATCCTCGCCCCAAGGCAGGAGAGCATGGCGGCAAGCTCCTCGTCGGAAATGCCGGAGAAAAGCGCCGCGGTGTGGAGCACCGGGAAAAATTCTTTCATAAAAAGTCCTCTCTCGTTGAAAATTCAACCGACTTGTTAATTTTAGTATAGTACAATGAACACACAAAAGCAACAGGAGGGCCGAAGATGAAACGACGGATCATCGAGATCGACGAAAATAAGTGCAACGGCTGCGGAGCCTGCGCCGCCGCCTGTCACGAGGGCGCCATCGCCATGGTGGACGGCAAGGCGCGGCTCATGCGGGACGATTACTGCGACGGTTTGGGCGACTGCCTGCCCACCTGCCCCACCGGGGCCATTACCTTTGTGGAGCGGGAGGCGGCGGCCTATGACGAGCAGGCCGTCATGGAAAATAAGCAGCGAAAAATGCGGAAAGAGGGCATGACCCTGCCCTGCGGCTGCCCCGGCAGCCAGTCCCGGAATATTCAGCGCCAGGACGCGCCCGCCGTGGAAACGCCGCAAGCCCAGCAGACGAGCCGCCTTTCCCAGTGGCCTGTGCAGATCAAGCTGGTGCCGGTGAACGCTCCGTATTTTGACGGCGCGCGGCTGCTGATCGCCGCCGACTGCACCGCTTACGCCTACGCCGCTTTCCACGAGCGGTTCATCAAGGGACACATCACGCTGGTGGGCTGCCCCAAGCTGGACAGCGTGGACTATTCTGAAAAGCTGACGGAGATCATCCGGGAGAACAACATCAAGAGCGTCACCGTCGTGCGGATGGAGGTGCCCTGCTGCGGCGGGCTGGAACTGGCGGCGAAAAAGGCGCTCCGGCAGAGCGGGAAATTCATCCCGTGGCAGGTGGTCACCGTCACGGTGGACGGTCGGCTGAAGGAAGAATGATAAACTCATCAAAAAAAGAAAGGAAGAAGCACAATGAAGTATGTATGCAGTCTTTGCGGTTGGGAATACGACGAGAGCGCAGGTTACCCGGAGGGCGGCATCGCCCCCGGTACGCCCTGGAGCGAGGTGCCGGAGGATTTTGAGTGTCCCCTGTGCGGCGTGGGTAAGGATTCCTTCGAAGAGGCGTGAGCTTTCTGCAAGAGAGGCGAAGACTATGAGTTATGAAAACTGGAAGGACAAAATCGGCACATTCGAAGTGATGGACGTGCGGGGCAAAAAGATGGACTTCTTCCCCGCATTGAAGGCAAAGGCTGCCGCGCTGAAAAACGGCGAAGGACTGCATATCATCCAGACCTTCGAGCCTGTCCCCCTGTACCCGGTGCTGGCCCTTATGGGCTTTGAGCATCACACGGAGAAGGTGAGCGACAGCGAATACCACGTCTGGTTTTATCGGGTGAAGAAAGGAGAATAACCGCATGAGCTACGAAAACTGGAAGAATAAGGCGCAGGGGTTTCAGACCGTGGATGTGCGCCATATACAGGGCAGCTTTTTTGAAGGGCTGAAGAAACGAGCCGAAGCGTTGGAGGTGGGCGAAGGATTACACATCATCCAGACCTTTGAGCCGCATCCACTGTACGCTGTCATGGAGGGCTTGGGCTACGAGCACCACACCGAGCAGCGGAGTGAGGCGGAGTTCCATGTCTGGTTCTGCCGCACAGAGAAGAAGGAAGGCGACAGCTCCGCTCCCTTCAAGCCGCTGGCTCTTTTGAACTATCCCATGATCGATGAAAAGCTGGGGCAGATCGCCGTGGATTTTTGGGAGACCACATGGCAGAGCGAGAAGCGCGTACTGCCCTACGAAACTCGGCTACTGCTGTCCCTGACCAACGCTGTCGGTGCGGGCCGGATGAGGCAGGCGGCGCGGGAGCTGGTAAAGGCATATATCCACGGTGTGGAGAGCGCCGCGTTGGACGACGTGTTCGAGCTGCTGGCATGGAATCAGGGCATCGGTTTTTTCAGCAGCGAGATCGGCCCCTCGGCGCTGTTTCAGGCGTACAAGCTCATTAAAAATGGTGAGAAGCAGGGCAAGTCCCGGGAGGATATCTGCAGTGCGCTGCGCGAGAAATTCGGAGAGAAGAACCCGGAGATGCAGGTCCTGAACAGATGATAAGGAGTTGTTTTGTATTATGACCATTCAAACGCTAACAGATGCCATCCGCTATGTAGGGGTGGATGATAACACATTGGCACTCTTTGA
>ERZ791865.1957-NODE-1957-length-16925-cov-3.209721_pt1 | contig 16925 bp, 13 predicted proteins | sample MGYA00509942_ERZ791865 | MGnify/ENA primary metagenome ERZ791865 (study PRJEB30046, sample SAMN00792098) | human gut metagenome | study: EMG produced TPA metagenomics assembly of the A metagenome-wide association study of gut microbiota in type 2...
CCCAAGGTCGTGTTTTCACCCGGCAAACGCCTGCGCGACATGCGTAACCTCGCCAAGTTCAACCGCTTCACCGTCGACAAGGATGAAGGCACGGATGAAAGTGGGGGTGTTTAAATGAGAGAGCCTCTGTCTCTTATTCAGTTTTTGTATAGAGACAGAGGCGTTTATAAAATTAATAATACTATTTACTTTTTATACATAAATCCACACCTACCGGATAATGATCCGACAAATAATCATTCTCTGGACCATTATAAATAAAAGCATCTACTACTATCGGCATTAATGCCGGTGTAACAAAGATGTAGTCCAACCGTTCACCTATCCGTTTCCTCACTTCCTTGTTTCTGGAAAGATACATTAAAATAGGAGTCGGGAAAGAGGTCCTTTCCGAAATACCTGTAAACTTCTGACAAACATCAATCAATGGGTAAGACAAGAAACGGGAAATAACCGAATAATCGAAGTCCCCATTCAACAGATTCGGACTACTTTGTCCACCATATTTCATTCTTAAGTCGGTCGATGTCTCCTCCATATAATCCCCATCAAACGGAGAATGAGCATTCATATCACCCATCAATAAACAAGTATCCAACGCATGCTCCTTGATATACGCTGTTATCGTTTCCGCTTCCTGCCGGCGCTGATTCGTATTTCCCGGATTCAAATGAGTGACCAACACATCCAAGCCGTAAGTCTTCACATGCAACAGACCATGTCCACAATGTTCCAACATCTTCTGCTTTACATCAATCGGTTTCTTGGATGTAATACCTACCGGATAACCATTTTCCTTGACGATCACCGCATAAGGATGTCCCCATTGCTTTGCTAGGGCAGACAAACGCTCTTGGGTAAAACCGCACAATTCCTGCAAAGCCAGGATTTCCGGATCTTGCTGTCGAATCCAATTCACAAAACGTTCCTGGCGATCCGTATCTTTTCCCCAATCAAAACCATTAAAGATATTGTAAGAGATTATCCGAACCTTCTCATGCCCGGATTCCCAATGACGTTCATACTTCTCATTAGATATGGTCTGCGCATTCGAAGATACACCCATCAGAAGCATACATAAAGCTATCCATAAAAACCTTTTCATAATCATATTCTTTTATTTACTAGTAATATATTGACGAGATTTCAAATACAAAACTTATTATCAAATCATTCCTTATTCTTCGTTCAAATCAACAATCTCAAATGCTTTACCCGTTTTCTTGGAAATAGGTATATCCGCATGGGTATCTACCAACTGTTGCTTCAGCAAACCTAATAATTCTTTTCGTATCTGAGGTTCTTTTGTTGCCAGATTCTGTTTTTCCGAGATATCATCTTTGATATTATACAATTCAATAGACTGTTTATCATAACGGTAAATCAACTTATAATCGCCTTTACGAATCACACTGTACGGATACTGATCGTAAATATGCGGATAATGCCAATAGAAGATACGGTCTTGATAACCTTTTATCTTCTTCCCTCGGAAAAAAGGAGTGATATCTACACCATCCACCTGCGTATCAGCATCTTTATACGACGATGCATGAGCTAACGACAATATCGTTGGAAAAATATCTTCTATAATTACCGGCTGGTGGCACTCGCTTCCGGCTTTCGTCATACCCGGTATATCCACTATCATCGGAACACGAATACCTCCTTCATAAGGAGAGATCTTATGACCACGAAGAGGTTCGTTCCGGACACTCTGACTGGGCTGACCATTATCCGACATAAAAATGATAATGGTATTATCTTCTATTCCTAAACGACGTACCAATGCCATCAAGTCGCCCAACGACTTATCCATACTTTCCAACATGGAGGCATATTTAGCCTGAAACTCCGAGATTCCCATGTTCGGCGAAAAGACCGGTGTATTTATCCAGAAACCGTAAATCCGGTTCCCATGGTGCGTGAATCGCATAATGGGACATGTACAAATAGAACGGTTGGTTTTCAGCTACTGCTCTTTCCACTTCCTTTGAAGCTTCAATTGTCAATGCTTCTGTCAGATTGATATCTTTACCATGGTATTTGTCCAAACCAGGGATATCCCACTCTGCTCCTCCGTTCCGGAAAGCGGCACTAAAATTGTTCGTCCCATAATAACTTCCGGGGCCACCGGCTGCATGACCGGCAATATTCACATCAAAACCCAAAGTTGTCGGATCGGCTCCGGGTGTTTCACGTGCTCCCCAATGAGCTTTTCCCACATGGATCGTCCGATAACCGGCTTCCCGTAATATGGATGGAAGTGTTTCCTTTACATAAACCGTCCGTTCCACACCCGTTTCACAAGCCATACCATTCACATTCCAATCTGGGACTTCTACCAGATCACTCTTGTAGTAGCGGTCTGGAGACGTATTCTTAAACAAAGTCCAGTTGGTTACCCGATGTCTCATGGCATTCTGTCCTGTCATGATACTGATCCGTGTCGGGGAAGACAGCGGACAAGCATACGCCTGTGTAAATTTCATTCCCCGCTCAGCCAACCGTTCCATATTCGGGGTATGATAAATATCATTCAATTCCGTACGATCTTTATAAAAAGGTACGGATGTCTCCTGCCAACCCATATCATCTACCAGAAAAAAGATGATATTCGGTTTATCTGTCTGTTGTGCCTGCGCAAAAGCAGACAACGATAAAAACACGGATGTAATAATTGTTTGTTTCATAACCAATTGTTCTTATTAAAACTATTCTTCAAAACGTAAAACATAAACCAAGGTTCCATCACCTCCTTTTATATTTGTTCCTGAAGCTACATATAAATATGCTGGTTTCCCTTCTTTCATCAAAACCTGAGGCCTTTCAAATTTAAGATATGACCCATACCATTTTTTAGCATGAGCATAAGATCCTTCTGGCAAATATTTATCAAAACGATGAAAACCGAGTTCATTTTCATTAAAATCAACACCTGTATCAGATTTCCACAAAATTCCTCCAGAAAGTTCTAAGATACCATGATTATCCGTCGTCAACAAGCAAATCTTATCATTATAAATAAAGGCATAACCATCTTCTATCACTTTATTATTTCTGGTAACTGGCTCTGGATACATCACATAAGGACCTTCTATTCTTTCGGCAAAAGCCACTCCCATCTGACTCTTGTTCGATTTGAAATATAACAAAAAACCTCCCTTGGGATGTTGCAATAAAGCCGGATTATTAACTCCATTAGTCGCATCATACGTCCAATGATTTGGGTTATCAGAAGGAGACAAAATACAACCATCCTTACCGACCTTTCGCCAAGGGCCATACAAATCATCAGCAATCAACATACCTATTTTTTGATTGGCAGGATGCGGAGGTTGATGATAATCATTATTGGATATATATAATAAAACATACTGATTGCCAACCTTATGAATGGCAGGATTATGTATACCATACTTATCCCACGTATCTTTTCCCGTTCCTTGCAAAACTATATCTACAAACTTAAAAGGGCCCTCCGGTTGGTCTGCTACATAATGAGCAATCTCACTGTGGGAACGCCAGCCTGGATCTACTTGGTATTCTATGGGCCAACGAGCTGCAAAAATATGAACTTTCCCATCCTCTCCCCAAATCGGAGAAGAGCCCCATAAATGATATCCAGGTTCTTCTATGGCAACACCCTTGTATTTCCACTTGTCAGCCATAGGAATATCAACCTTGTTATCTTTTAGTTCTCTTCCTTGAGATACATTATTATTAGCAAAAACATTTCCAACTAAAAGGCTACCAAACAAACCTCCTAGCACGAATAATAATCTTATTTGTTTCATCATATATAAAAATATATTTACAGTAAAAAGCTTATTTACAATTCATAAGCGTTTGTAACGCCCGTCAATAAACAACCAGTACGACTAAGTCCAAAAGGACAAACCAATATGCAAACTTTTTAGTAAAGTTATCCCTTTCGTGAAATAAGTTTCGATTTCCAAACGATACTCTCCTTCCAACAAACTGATTAGAAATGTAAAAATAATCTCAGAAGGCTCATTATAGAGCATTAGCGATGCCCAAACCCTCCGTAACACTCTTGAACTTGTTAACCTTCAACAACTTTTCAAATCCTTACTCGGCGTATTTCCAAATCCTATTAACCTTATATTCTTATTTGGATATACTTCAACTATCGCATAAGCATTATTTTCAGGAAAATTACCTTCTATCATTCCATTCATTGTAAAATAATGAATATTATTTTGAAAAGAATAAGATCCTTCATGATGATGTCCCTGAAAAACAGCTAAGACACGTTGAGATTCAATTAATACTTGATTTACCTGTTCAGCATTCTTTACATACAAACCCTCGTATAAGCCTGAACCCTTATCTAATAGCTGATGTATAAATATAATAACAGGTTCTTTACCTTCATGCAATTCTTGTCGTAACCATTCTAACTCTTTATCTGGAACCAATGCGATCTCCCAATTAAAATTACCAGAATCATAATCACTTTGGTCTTCCCTAAAGTTTGCATCTAAAACTATAAATTTCAATCCACCATGCTTAAATGAATAATAGCTTTTACCATTTACTTCATCAGGATTCTTGATATTAGATAGGAAATCTAATTTCGAAATACTATCCATATCATGATTTCCTAAAACATGATAAACCCTTCCAGAAAAACTTTGCAATAACTTCTCTATATCTCTTAAATAAGAGATTGTCTCTTCTTTTTGAGGATTTAAACCTTGATCTTTTAGATCTCCTAATTCTATAATAAAGTCTAAATTATGCTTTTCAAACACATCTAATGCTTCTTGTGTTTTTGCGAAAGAATCTTTATAACACCTTGTATTATTTGACTCTCTAAATGCATAATGTAAGTCTGTTATTAAACCAAACCTCACATTAACCTCTTTTCCACAAGCATTTAAGAACGGAGCTATAGCGCATCCACTCACAAAAGTAATAGTTGATTGTAAAAAACGTCTTCTATCCATAAATCCTTTAAAAAGTCAATAGTATTATCAAATTAAACTATTGCAAGTACAAAATCTGTAGAAATATATTTGAAGTCAGATAATTGCTCTAACAACACAATATAGAAAAATTATCTTTCGAAGCTGAATGATTTATCCCAAATAATAGTAAGGAAATATTATTTCTCTAACCGTTTATCAACCAATATATCCACACAAACTGGATAATGATCCGATATATAATCTGTTTCCCTCCCATTAAACACATAACCATCAACGACAAAAGGAGCTATTTTAGGTGATGCAAATATAAAGTCAATTCTTTCCTTTCTTTTTTTCAAACGATAATCTTGCTTTGATGTTGTCATTAACAAATGACTAGGAAAAGACATTCTCTTTTCCACAGAAACAAACGGTTGTATAACATCCAACAAAGGAGTACCTAGCAACTTTGAAATAGCAAAATAATCAAAATTCCCCGCAGGGAAATTTTCACTGTTAATTCCTCCTCGCATTAATGGTAGTAATACTGAATTATTTTCCAAATAGTCAGCATCCATTGGTGAATGAGCATTCATATCTCCCATCAAAAACAAACTGTCTAGCTTATTAGTGTTTATATAATCAACCAATATATTTGCTTCTTCCAATCTTTTTCTCCAAGAACCTGGATGTAAATGTGTTACAATAAAATCTATTCCATAAGTTTTCACATGTAAAAAGCCATGGTGAAAATTAATATTCTTAGATATTACCTCGATTGGTTTTTTTGATGATATTCCTACAGATAATCCTTTTTCTTTTAAAATAATCACATAAGGATGTCCCCATAATTTAGCACAATCCGCAAACTGTTTCTGAGTCATACTCAATTCCTGAAAAGCAGACACCTCAGGATCTTGTTGCTTTAACCAATTCACCAATTTATCTTTTCTCTCCACTTTATTAAATGCCGATAATACATTATAAGAAGTTACTCTTATTTTTTCCCATTGAGGTTCCCAATGTTCCTCTAATGCATGAAATTGCTCTTGAGAAGCTACTTTTAAGACTGAAAATAAAAATACAAATATAAACAACTTACCTTTCATAATCTTCCAATGTAATAATATGGTTTGGATTTTCATCCAAACCATGTTAGTTATTATTATTCATTCTCCCAACCTGGACTCTGAGTAAGGTTAGGATTTAAAGTCAATTCTTGTTTATTTATAGGTTCATAATATAGCTTCAAATCATTATCACTATATACAGGCTGTAACTCACCATTATATGGTAAAACATAACCTTTTGTCGCTCCTGGTATCACATTCCCTTCACGATCGCCCAAGATTGCTTTAAATTTAGGTGTTCCATCCTCATTATAGGCAGCTTGTGGCCTTTTTTCCAGATCCACATAACAACCCACAAAAGGTTTTGAGAAATAACTGGCTTTTTTCCAACGTAAAATATCAGAAAAACGAGAACCGTCAAATATCAATTCTACTTGTCTTTCTCTTCGAATCTCCCATAACAAAGGTGAAATTTCAGGCGCAAATTTACCTTTCTTTGGATCATTTATTTTATTAGCAAATTCAACCGTTAAATCAGGCATACCAACTCTTCGCCTCAATAAATTTATGGATTTATCCAAAACATCATTTGTACATAAACCCAACTCTTCCATTGCCTCAGCATAATTTAGCAAGATTATACTTAATGTATAAATCGGAGCATCTGTTATACCGGTAGTTGCATCTGTATTAGGTGAGTCTGGATTCCAATATTTATAAATATGATAACCAGAAGGAGAATGAATATAACCCTCACCTGTAAAAGCCGGCATAAATGGAGGTAAATCTCCTGAATAATTATGATCCATGGCCGGAAGTTGAGTTGGATTAGAATCATTATACGGTAAAACAAACGACATCAACAACCGTGGATCTCTATCCTTAAACTCTTCTTCTAAAAATTCAGGTTCTCCTGCTATCGCTTTTGGATGTAACGGACTTACACCATAAGGTAGTCCATCTTTACATAAGTAAACTTCTACCGCATCCTTTGTTCCCCCAAATGTACCGGTAGAACTTTCTCCGGAAGAAATAGCAGTTGTCATTTGATTTGGTATAACACCAGATTCATACTGCTTATAAAGAATAATTTCCGGATTACCAGCCAAATCCAAAGATGAATATAAGGATCTATAATCCTCACACAAGGTATAACCTCTTTCCATTAATGTTTCTGAAGCCTTTATACACTCTTTCAACCATTTTTCCCAATCTTGTAAATTCAACTCCTTATGATACTTACGATAAGTACCCTCAAACAAACAAATTTCAGATTTTAAGGCTAAAGCGACATCACGATTCAGTTGATTATCCTCATCTTCTATACGAATATGTTCAACAGCAAAGTTTATATCCGCCAAAACAGAGTCCATAACTAAAGCTCTTGGATCTTTTGGTTTAAATAACTCTTCACTAGAAGTTGTTAACTCCTTTCCAATCCAAGGTACATCATTAAATGCTTTTACCTTTGAAAAATATTCTTTAGCTCGGAAGAAACGAGCAACTCCCTCCCAATGCAATTTAACATCTTCATCCAAATTACAATTTCTTGCGGCAGTTACCATTATATTTATATCCCTTAGCTTTGTCCAGCTCCATGAACCACCTGTTTCCGGAATTACTCTTCGATCAAATATTCGGCTGTTTTGATTCATAGCCCCCCGACAAATTTCGTCTGAATTGTTTTGAATTACATTCTGATCATTCCCAACTCCAAATCCATGAAAGTCGTATAAGTTCAAGGCATATCCTCTAAAATCAGCCTCTGATTGCCATAAAGTTTCTTCTGTCATCTTATCTCCCGGATATTTTTCCAGAAAACTATCATTACATGCAGAAAAAGCCGTACTCAAAAGTATTGTAACTAATAATGTTTTCTTCTTCATAACTTACAATTTTAAAATTTAATATCTACACCGAAAGAAATCTCTTTAGCAAATGGATAAGTATGACTACCTCCTATTTCTGGATCTATACCTTTAGGTAATGGTGTAAACGTTAATAAGTTTTCAGCACTTACAAACAAGCGTAATTTTGATAAATATAATTTAGACAATAACGATTTAGGTAATGAATAACCTATTGTTAAATTCTTCAATCTAACATAAGCTGCATTTTGTAAATATTTTGTTTGAACTTGTCTGTTCCATGCCCAATCAGCAATAGGTCTAGGATAATAAGCATCTGTATTTTCAGGAGTCCAAAAATCCATAGTATGCTTAAACAAAGACTCATAACTCTCAGAGAAGGCAAATATTAAACTATTACTAATCCAAAGATCCCTTTTTCCAACACCTTGGAAGAACAGGGACATATCGAACCCTTTATACTGAGCTCCCATATTAACTCCAAATTGGTAACGAGGTGATGAGTTTCCTATTATACGCTTATCACCAGGATTTTCTAATGTATTATTACCATAATCTATTTTACCATCATTATTCAAATCCTTATACTTTACATCTCCGGGCATTGGCACTCTGTTACCTGTTATTATGTCTTGATTTGGAATTCCGTCTTTATATTTTCTATTACCTTCAGAATCTACGATAAAATCATCTTCTGTAAAAAAGCGATCAGTTTCGTATCCCCAAATCTCTCCTAAATATTGTCCTTCATAATTACTAGTATATAATCCAGTAGGATTAGCAAACTTCACAATCTTAGTTCTATAATCATAAAGATTAAAACCTACATTATAAGAAAAATCACCTATTTGATCATTCCAATTTACAGACAACTCCCAGCCATTAACACGTAAGTCAGCCGCATTTTCTTTTGGAACACTTGTTCCCAAAACACCAGGTAAAACTTCACCCGGCATCAACATTCCTTCCGTTTTTCTAGAATACCATTCAAATGTTGATGTCAATCGATTGGAAAATAATCCTAAATCAACACCTAAATTCAAATTTTTCACCTCTTCCCATGTGAAATTATCATTTACAATTCCTCTAGGTGTTATTGTTACAGCCTTTTTTCCTGCCACTATCCAATTAGATAATCCGGTTCCGTAGGTTGGTATAAATGCATAAGGAGAAATAGACTGATTTCCCTGTATCCCATAAGATGCTCTTAATTTTAAATTATCTAAAAAAGAATCCGACCAATCCATAAAACTTTCCTCTGATACTCGCCAACCTAAAGACGCAGAAGGCAAATAAACAAATCGACTGTCTTTTCTAAATTTAGAAGAACCATCATATCGATTTACCACTTCCAACAAATACTTTTCCTTATAGTTATAATTAAATCGGAAGAATCCTGATCTGGTAGACCATTCACTCAAATCATCACCAACATAAGTATTACCCATTGACAAATCCAATGAAGGAACATTATCAGAAACCAATTTCTCTCCTTTTGCAAAGAAACTGCGAGATGTATATAATTCTTGATTATACCCTAACATTAATCTGAAATTATGATTTCCAAATGATTTTTCATATTGCCCCCACAAATCAAATACCTGATAATTGCTCGATTCATCATCTCGTTGTAAATAATTCACCTCATTTTTGTAATATTCAACACCACCATTCATCGGGTGAACTATCTGATAACTATTCTGATGGAAAAACTTTTCACCATCCGTACGACGATATGTATATCTCGCATTTAGTTCTAAACCTTTAACAGGTTTTATAGATGTCATCAATTGCAAATTGTAATTATTATCCAAATTATAATTTTGATCTCCATAATCAATAATTTGAGGTGAATAACCATAAGGAAGATTATACTTATCATTAATACCTGTTAACCAAAATGTTGGACGAAGATAACTTACACTATATAAATAATATTCACCATTAGGAATATAAGGAAACTCTGATTTATTAGTAATATAACTAGAAGAAGCTTGTACTGATAGCCAATCGGTTATATTAGAAGATAATTTCAAGCTAATATTCTTACGACTATATTTATCTCTGTTTCTAGTCAAAACACCATCTTGATTCATTAAACCGGCACTAATATGATAAGCAACTTTCTTACTACCGCCATTAACAGATACATTATGTCGATGTAAAAAGCCGGTTTCTGTCATATCCTTTATTAAATCAGTGTTTCCTAATGGATAAAACACGCCATCTACTATTCTATAAGTATTTCTTTCTGACGTACTTTTATATAAATCGAGCCATGTACCTACACTATGTCCCCAATAACTGTCATAAGCCCCAGATTTATTACCCCAAGCATATCCACCCATTTTTATTTGAGTTTCAGGGTCAACTTTTTCAGGTAAGTCTGTTGGTGTACTCCATGATAAGTTATTAGAATAACTCACTTGTACTTTTTTATCAAATTCACCAGATTTTGTAGTGATTAAAACAACTCCAAATGCAGCTCGTGCTCCATATATAGCAGCAGAAGCTGCATCTTTCAATATAGATACAGATTCAATATCTTCTGGAGGTATTGTATTTGCATCCATTTCAACTCCATCAACAAGAACCAAAGGTCCTCCACCGTTTAAAGAGGTTGTTCCACGCACATTAAAAGAATAACCTGCTCCAGGTTTTCCATTTGACTTTGAAACAACAAGACCGGCAACTTTTCCTTGTAAAGACTGTCCAAGTTGTGTTATAGGCCTGTCCTCAATAAAGTCTTCTGATTTTATTTCTGATACAGCCCCCGTCAAATTCACCTTCTTCTGCGTTCCATATCCCACAACTACCAATTCATCCAATGCTTCTGCATCTTCTTTCATAGTGATAGACAATGTATTCTGGTTACCTACCTTAATCTCTTGGTTGGCATATCCAATATACGAAACAACAAGTATGGCATTTTTATCTACTTCCAACGAGAATTTACCGTCCATGTCGGTAATGGTTCCGTTGGTAGTACCTTTTACCATCACATTGGCTCCGATTACCGGCATGCCGGTAGCATCTAATACCGTACCGGTGATTTTCTTATCGCTTTGGGCTACAGAAGGAACAGCCATTACCTCTTTATCCGATACCTTGATCAGGATTTGCTTATCGATAATCTGGTAATTGTACCCTGTGTTTTGCAAGACTTGTGCCAATACATCTTCTATGCTGGCGTTATTGGCACTGACATTCACTTTTTGCTTTACATTAATCTGGTTGTCGTTGAAGAAAAATGTAAAGTCGCTTTTCTTTTCAATTTCCTTGAAAACTTCGCTGATGCTGCTGTTCTGCTTGTGGATTGAAAACTTCAAACTCTGTGCATAACTTGAAGCAGAGATGGAACAAACAGCCAATAAATTGCACAAAGACGTAACTTTCATGATACGGATTGTTTTTGTTAACAGCGGGACACGACGATCCCTGTCATTTTTTTTCATACTTTTGTATTGTTTTTGATACATAAATGAGGCTTGCCACTGGCTTGGACTCCGTTTGGCAGGCTTGTGTTTCTTAAACTCTCAGCTTGAACGGGAGATACTTGCCGGTATCTTCCGTTTCTTTTAGGTTAACTTCTTACTCCTTTCTCATAGGCATTTCATTTTATTCTAGTTAATATATAGCTTTCATCTGTATTCTTTTTATATCGCAACGGTGCCGATTGACGCATGATAAACAGGATTACATCCAACGATTCATCGCGTACTTTAAACGTGAAACGATAGTTGTTCAACAAACTTTCTTCACATTGAATCTTCCGTCCATACCAACGTTCCAAACGTGGAATGATCATGGCCAGATTCTCATTTCCGAACGACAAGACTCCTGTTCTCCACGAAGTATATTTATCAGCATTGATCTGCCCTACTTCTACTTTATTAGTATTCTTATGCCAAATCAGTCGTTCATCCGGACTCATGATCTGTTCTTTTACCACTTTCTTATCCCGTTCAAAACCGACCTTGATTTTTCCATTCACCAAGATGGCTTCCATATCCTCCGAGTCTTCGTAATTAAACAGTTCGAAAGCCGTTCCCAAAGCTTCTACCTGTACATCATTCATCTGTACCCGGAAAGGTTTGGAGGGATCTTTCGCTACATCGAAAAAGGCTTGACCTTCCAAGCGGACATTCCGGCTGTCGGTTCTAAACTCCGATGGATATTCCAACCGGCTACCAGGTCCTAAACAAACATGGGTTCCATCAGGTAATTGGATTTTCTCCAGATTCTGAATACCGGAAGTAACCACATAAACCGGTGCGGCAGTCTTCTGATTCCATAAATAAGTAATTCCACTCAAAGCAATGACAAGCAAGATAGATGCCGCCACACTATACCATTTATAAAAATAAGACTTCCATGGTCTATTCTTTTGACCTGTCCGTTGCCGAATACCGGCCCATAGTTGATCAGGGTTTACCTCCTGGCTCCTGTCTGATGCCTGTTCCCATTGTTGAAGCCAGATCTGTTCCATTTCCGGACTTTGAGACAGCCTTGCTTTCTCTTCTTCGGATAATGTCCCGGACAACAACTTCTGGACTATATGTTTTTTCTCTTGTATATTCATACTTTTTTCGCCTTTACTAATAAATACACGCGATATCCTATCTCCCCCCCTATTCCCGATTAAAAAAAATGCGTTTTTTTTCAATAGTATTGGCAAGAAACGTCTTTTTACCTACTTTTGTTGGAAAGCGAAACAATAAAAGACAAGGATAACAACTTGCAAACACAACAACAATAGATTGGTGGATCAAGAAAAAGAACTCATAATTGCCCTGAAACAAGGAAACGAAAAGGCTTTCAATATCCTTTATAAACAATATTGGAAGCAGGTTTACAATTTCTGCCGGCTATATCTGACGAATACGGAAGAAGCCGAAGAAGTTGTACAGGATGTTTTTGTCCGTTTATGGCAATCCCGTGATTTCTTACGGGAAAATGATAATTTTAAGGGCCTGCTATTCATCATTTCACGCAATCTGGTTTTTAACCAAACCCGCAAAAGCTTTAACCATGATTTTCATACGCTTTCCCTTTTGGAGGCATTGGAGAATATGCCGGAAGAAAACAGTTATGATATCGAAAAAGAGTTGGAAGCAAAAGATTTAAGTGCTTACATTGACCTGCTGATTGCCGAACTGCCTCCGCAACGACAGAAGATATTCCATCTCAGCAGAAAGGAACATAAAAGTTATAAAGAAATAGCAGACCTGATGCACCTGTCGGAAAGGACAGTCGAACATCAGGTCTCCGAAGCGTTGAAGTTTTTACGCAAACATATTACCCTTTTGGTTATCTTCCTGAATTAGCAGTAAGCCCGAAAGTGACCAATAAGCCTTTATGATCTGTAGGCCAAACAGCCAACGGGGTGATAAAACGATCCTTGGAAGTTTCCTTGATACGCTGGCTTTTACAAATACTCCCTTCCGGACCGAAAATAACCGCATCTTTTACAGACAGTCCTTCTGCAGGATAATAGAATATATAATCAATGCGATCTCTTTCATCCGCTTTAGGAGCCCAAGTCAGCTTATTAACCGGGATCAAGGGATTGTCTGCAGGGAAAGTGAAACCCGGATAAGCTAAAACATCCGGATAAACTTCACGGTATGTATCTATAAAGCCGTTATTATCCAGAATAAGCGGAACCGTCCAAGGAATAATCAAACCGTGATGATCATACAAGTCCTTGGTCTCGCGTATCCAGTCCAGATGAGAAGGTTCATTAAAATCCCCTCCTAAAACAACAATTCTCCCGGCAGCAATATCTTCTTTCGCAGCAGCTACAAAGTTCCGAATCGCATCGTCCCGTAAAGATGCGTCATTAACAGCCAAAACTTCCTGAACCGTTTCCGGTATAGGAATTTCCTTCCAGGTAGAACCATCATAACCTCTTACATTATAATAAGCGTCGCTCAGATAATCCAAATGGGCCGTATATACGGCTATTTCCCGACCATATATAGAAGAAACCAGACGATAAATGCTTCCATGATCATCCTTCAAAGGGAAAACCGTCGTTGAATCGGTTATCGGATACTTACTTAAAAGTCCAGAATCATTGCTGTAAAAAGAATAATATGTTTCTCCCTTCTGAGATAGAGACTGCACAATCCGATCACAAAAACGGGTCTGGTTATAATTTCTCACCTCACTAAACGTTACGAAATCAGGTTTCAAGCGGACTATCTCATTAACTATGGCCTCATAGCCTCCTTCTACTACGGTTCCTTCCTGCCATATATTCCATTGCAGAACCGTAAATTCCTTATCTCCTTTCCCATAGATTGAAAAAGGGAATAGCAAACACAATACACAAACAATCCAGTTTTTCATCATTTACCTTATCTATTTTAGTATTAAAACTCTATACAATGACTACTGTCGATAAAAATAGGCATTCCGTCACGCTTTTGCAAGTTGCCAACCCTCAAACATGGAAAATTCGTCTCCAGACAATATGAAACAGGCAAAAGTCAGGCTTGCTACACCGCCGATTAATGCCAAATATCGATATTTCACATTAAACGGAGTGCCGATTGGTGACAAATATCGATATGGCGCATTAAACGGAACACCGGTTAGTGACAAATATCGATATTTATGGCTGGAAGGGAGTTCTGACCCCGGGAAAAAACAAGAGGAAGAACAACCCGTCTGCTTATCTGCTTACAACAGCAACGAACTGTCTCCATAACTCAAGAAACGGAAATCATGACTGAGGGCATAATCATAGATAGTCCGCCAATTGCCCTTGACAAAAGCAGAAATCAACAGTAACAAGGTGCTCTTTGGCTGGTGGAAATTGGTAATGATTCCACGAACAACTTTAAACTCATAGCCCGGAGCAATGATAATCTGCGTTGCTGTTACCAGTTTGTCGGCCTGATGCCGATCCAGATAATCCAATATATGTTGCAACGCTTCGGCTACCGGAATCCGGTTATTCTCTGCCTCATAAGGCATCCACTGGTTTACAACAAGCTCTTCGGATGTCGCATCCGGATGCGACGCTAATTTGACACCTATATAATATAGACTTTCCAACGTACGAACGGAAGTAGTTCCTACAGCGATGATCTTTCCCAAATTCTTCTGAATACGCTCGATTGACGAACGGCGAACGGAAATAAACTCCGTATGCATCTCATGGCCTTCGATGGTTTCACTCTTGACGGGTTTGAAAGTTCCGGCACCTACATGCAAAGTTACTTCTTCCCTTCCGATGCCATGCGCATCCACATCAGCCAGGACTTCGGGTGTAAAATGTAAACCGGCAGTCGGAGCCGCTACCGACCCTTTTATCTTGGAATAAACCGTCTGATAGGTTACCAAATCGCTCTTCTCTGTTTCCCGATGCAAATAAGGAGGAATCGGAAGAACACCTGCCGCATCCAACAGATCAGCAAACGTATATTTCGGATTATCCCAGGTAAATTCAATCCGGTGACTATCGCCATGACTTTCTTTCTTTTCCGCCGAAAGAATCACTTCTTCTCCTTGAATGGTCACCTTTTTAGTCAGAAAACCGTCCTTCCACTTCTTCAGATTTCCAACCAGACAAATCCAGCTGCAACGTTCTGTCTGCTGAAAGATCAAAGCATAATCATGCGGTTCAGCCGGTTCCAGACAAAAGACTTCAATCCGTGCACCTGTTGCTTTCTGGAACAACAACCGTGCCTGAATTACCCGTGTGTTGTTATAGACCAACAACGAACCTGCGGGCAAATAATCAGCAATATGCTTGAATACACTCTCCGAAACTTGTCCGTCCTTATATAACAACAGTTTTGATTCATCCCGTTTTGCCAAAGGGAATTTGGCAATTCGCTCATCCGGTAACGGATAATCATACTCTTCTATACGTATTTGCTGTGTCTTGTTACTCATCTTCCTGTTTTTTATCCTGCAAAAGTACGAATATAGGCTGAATAAATACTTCCAACATCCGGTTTATTTCTAAAGTCCCAGCAGGAATAGATTTCAAAGAATATCTCGGTATCGATGGAAGTTTAATTCCTGCCAATAAAAGAAATATCCCGGTGCTTTCTGATGAAAGAATTCTACTATCACACCCGGAAATACAGAAATAAATAGTACCTTTGTTCCATTAAGCAGAAAAATAGAATGAAACAATATCTTGATTTGCTCAACCGTGTACTGACAGAAGGCGTTCATAAGGAAGATCGTACCGGTACGGGCACAACCAGTATCTTCGGCCATCAGATGCGATTCAACCTGGAAGACGGCTTTCCGTTGCTGACAACGAAAAAGCTTCACTTGAAATCCATCATTTATGAATTGCTCTGGTTCTTGAAAGGTGATACCAACGTAAAGTATTTGCAGGACAATGGTGTGCGGATATGGAACGAATGGGCCGATCCGGATGGAAATTTAGGACACATTTATGGTTATCAATGGCGTTCGTGGCCCGATTATCAAGGAGGATCGATTGATCAGATCAGCGAAGCTGTCGAGACAATCAAGCATAATCCCGACTCTCGCCGTATCATTGTCAGCGCCTGGAATGTGGGAGATTTGGATAATATGAATCTGCCGCCCTGCCATGCTTTCTTTCAATTCTATGTGGCAAACGGACGATTAAGCCTGCAAATGTACCAGCGTAGCGCCGACATCTTTTTGGGTGTTCCGTTCAACATTGCTTCCTACGCCCTGTTATTGCAGATGATGGCGCAGGTAACCGGATTGAAAGCCGGAGATTTTGTTCATACATTAGGCGATGCACATATCTATTCCAATCACCTGGAGCAGGTAAAACTCCAGTTGACGCGCGAACCGCGTCCGCTTCCGCGCATGGAATTGAACCCGGATGTCAAAAGTATCTTTGATTTCCAATATGAAGATTTTCATTTGATCGGTTACGACCCACACCCGCACATCAAAGGCGTTGTCGCTGTCTGATCAAATAAGAACATATAATAATTGTGTTATACTATGAGTACTATTTCTATTATCGCTGCCATAGCCGACAACAACGCTATTGGCAAGAATCAGCAGCTTCTGTGGCATTTACC
>ERZ791865.1958-NODE-1958-length-16924-cov-9.060288_pt1 | contig 16924 bp, 17 predicted proteins | sample MGYA00509942_ERZ791865 | MGnify/ENA primary metagenome ERZ791865 (study PRJEB30046, sample SAMN00792098) | human gut metagenome | study: EMG produced TPA metagenomics assembly of the A metagenome-wide association study of gut microbiota in type 2...
CGGCAACCAGAATCCCTTTTCCAATTCCATGCACCGTGCCAGCAGGCACAAAATAGGTATCGCCTTTGTGTACCTCCACCTTCTGCAAATGCTTGTCCAGTGTACCGGTTTCCGCAGCCTTACGCAGGATCTCCTCTGTCACCTTATGCTGGAAGCCATAAATCAAGTGCGCGCCTTCCTCAGCATCAATGACATACCACATTTCGGTTTTTCCATTGTCGCCTTCGTGTTTTTTTGCATAGTCGTCACTCGGATGAACCTGCACAGACAAGTCCTTTTTCGCGTCGATGAATTTCACCAATACCGGCAGTTTTCCATCTTCTACTTTTGTTCCGATGTATTCTGGATGCTGTTTTAATACATCAACCAGCGCCATCCCCTTAAACTCACCGTTCGCGATATAGCTCGGTCCATCAGGATGAACAGAGCACTCCCATGTTTCTGCCAACGGAGTCAAATCAATTTTCTTTCCGTACTCTTCCCGCAGCCTTGTACCACCCCAAAGATAGTCCTTACCGGTTGGCACCAGTTTCATGATTTCCATCGCACTATCCCTCAATCAAGTTCAAACTTGATCTTATCGCTAACACTAATCTCATCACCTAACTGAACTTCGATCATATCCAGCGGAGTGATTGCCTTGACCGTATGCTTACAGCCTGCTGCTATGGTAATCACATCACCTGTACGGAGAACCTGCTCCATCCCATCAACAATTGCCTTACCTTTACCGGAAACTACCGTCCAGACTTCCTCACGCTCATTATGCATGTGGTAGCTCATTTTCTCTCCTGCTTTCATGGAAACCTTGACTGTCATAGAACCAGGCTGAACATCGATTACTGTATAAGTACCCCAAGATTTCTCAGCATACATCGCTTCTGTCTCGATTTTCTCCACATAGGGCTTCATATAACCGCTGCGTTCTTTATCAGCGATCAGGATACCATCGCCGCTGGCTGCAATGATCATATCTTTACAGCCCATGCAGAGGATTGGGATATTCAACTCATTCACCACATTGGTGTTCTCGCAAGTTTCATCCAGAATAGCCTTGCCCTTGGTCTTATCCGCCATGACCTCGGCCATCATGTTCCAAGTGCCGACATCCTTCCAGTCGCCGCTGTAACGCAGAACCTGAATGCTGGACTCTTTCTCGACCACAGCATAGTCAAAGCTGATTTTGGTCAGGGTTTCATACTTGTTGAACAGGTCACGGTAATCCTCGAAGTCGATCATGCTGTGTGCCTTGTCCAGCAGATAGCCAAGTTTGAATGCAAAGATACCCGCATTCCACAGTGCACTCTGTGCCAGATACTTCTTCGCAGTTTCCACATCCGGCTTTTCCTTGAATTCCTTAACTCTGCTGACATTTTCGCCACTTTCAGGGATAATATAGCCGTATTTCTCACTAGGATAAGTCGGCTCAATGCCCATCAAAGTCAGATTTGCGCCACCCTGCTCTGCCAACTCCTGCAGGGTCTTGACAGCTTCGTAATAAGTATTATCTACATAAGGGTCAACCGGGCAGACAACAACAGCTTCATCCCCTGCAACACCCATTTCATCATGAAGATATGTAGCAGCCAACGCAATAGCCGGAAAGGTATCGCGGCGGCAAGGCTCTACACAAATGGATGCCTTTTCGCCCAGCTGATTCTTGATAGCACTTGCCTGCGACTTACTGGTTGCAATGGTAATCTTTGCATCAGCGTCTACTGTGGTGATTTGGCGGTAAACACGCTGCACCATAGACTCATACGCATCATTATTCTTGAACAGTTTGATAAACTGCTTACTACGCACATCATTAGAAAGCGGCCAAAGACGTTTACCGGAACCACCAGAAAGCAAAATAATATTCATGTTTTTTCTCCTCATACAACTGCCAATTTTTTACTTCAAATATTTTTCAGCGTTCTTTCGGATATCTGCCTCCACTATCTCGGCCGTTTCCTTATTCTCTGCGCTGACAGAAATATAAGTCTTCAGCTTTGGTTCGGTACCGGATGGACGCACCACAATAGAGCAGTTATCTTCCAGCAGGAACTTGAGCACATCGGACTTGGGTAGACCATCCAAACCGGGTGCGTAGTCCAGCAGCTTGACGACCTTCTTGCCGCCAAACTCCTTGATGCCGCCCCGGAATGCCTGCATAATGTTCTGCATCTTGGCAAAGCCGGCGCTGCCGTCGAACTCATAGCTATGCAGGGTATTCAGGCAGTAGCCGTAGGTCTTGTACAGCTCCTCCAGCTTGTCCAGCAGGCTGATGCCCTTGGTGGCATAGTAGCTGAACATCTCGCAGATCATGTAGGCTCCGTCCACGCCGTCCTTATCGCGGACGTAGGAACCGGTCAGGTAGCCATAGCTTTCCTCAAAGCCGAACACATAGCTATCTGCCTTTCCATGCTTTTCCAGCTTGCCAATCTGCTCGCCGATGAATTTAAAGCCGGTCAGCACGTTGATGGTGCGCAGTCCGTAATGGGTAGCGATCTGCTCGCCCATGTCCATGGTGACGATGGTCTTGACCATAACCGGGTCAGCAGGCATCTTGCTGTGCTTGACACGCTGGCTGCAAATATAATCCAGCAGCAGCATACCTGTCTGGTTGCCCGTCAGCAACTCGTACTCCCCTGCCTTGTTCTTAACGGCAATACCCACGCGGTCACAGTCGGGGTCGGTCGCCAGCAGCAGGTCGGCGTTGCACTTCTTGGCATATTCCATGCCCAGTGCCATGGCTTCCTTGATCTCCGGGTTTGGGTACGGGCAGGTCGGGAAGTTTCCGTCCGGCTGCTCCTGCTCTTTGACCACCGTGATGTTGGTGTAGCCCATCTCCTTCAGGGTGCGGGTCACGGGCTTCAGGCCGGTGCCGTTCAATGGGCTGTACACGATGGCTACATCCTTATTGACTTCTTCGCCAAACAGAACAGACTGGCTCTTGACCTGCTCCACGAATGCGGTGTAGACCTCATCCGGGATGTACTGGATGCTACCGTTTGCCACACCTGCTTCAAAATCGCTGGTCTTGATGTCGGCAAAGATGTCCAGCTTCTCAATCTCGGCAAGGATCTCTGCTGCTGCCTCGGTCGTAATCTGGCAGCCATCTGCACCGTAGACCTTATAGCCATTGTACTTACTGGGATTGTGAGAAGCTGTCACCATGACGCCGGCAGAGGTATGCAGATAACGGGTCGCAAAGGACACGGTAGGAACAGGCATCAAAACAGGCCAGATATTTACTTTGACGCCATTTGCCGCGAATACACCTGCGGCTACTTTTGCGAATACATCACTCTTGATGCGACTGTCATAGCCTATCGCCACAGAGGGTTCTGCAAAATTTTCCTTCAGATAATCAGCCAACCCTTGAGATGCCTTTGACACAGTGTAGATATTCATGCGGTTGGTGCCTGCACCAATCACACCGCGCAGACCGCCCGTGCCAAAGGCAAGGTCACGATAGAATGCGTCCTCGATTTTTGCATCTTCTAATGTTTTCAATTCAGTAGCAACATCGGCATCTGCCGTAGCGTTCTCCAGCCAACGCTGGTATTCTTTCTTAATATCCATAATTTATCTTTTTACCTTTTAAGCACACTTCATTTAATTGCACATAAAGAATTATGATTTAGAATAAAATCTTATAGGCTTTCTTTTAGGCTTTCTTTATATTTTCGACTATACTGTTCAGCCATAACTTTAGTGTTATACTTATTTAATACATCTTGATAAGCTTGCTCTGTTAGCTCTTGAGTTTCTCCTTGAGCTTTTCTAATCGCCTCTACAAACGCCTCTGCACTAGAACACACAAAGCCATTTTCGCCATTGTGAATCACATCTCTATTGCCAATCACGTTGCTGACAACACAGACTTTTCTCATATACATAGACTCTAACAACGAAATCGGAAGCCCTTCCCATCTACTTGGAAGAACGAACACGTCTGCATTGACCGCATATTTAATCGCAGTGCTTCTATCCACCCATCCTGAAATTTCAATATTTTTACTTTTCAGTTCCTCCCGTAGCTCACCATCTCCAATCCAGACAAACCTGACATCGGGCAACGATTCTGCAATCGTGTTAAATAATGTCGGATTTTTCTGGTAGCAAATTCTTCCGAGAGTAAACACAGTGAACGGATGCTCTACTTTTTCTGTCTGGTCAATAATCTCTTGAAGCTCTTCCATATTGATGCCATTATTTACATAAGCAGCATTCTTGGTAAGCTTTAAGGTTTCCTGATGTTCTCCCACACTGCAGCTAATTGTAGTACAGTTTCTTTTGGCACAAACTGACTCAATCAACTTAAAAACTCTGCGTTTTGCAGGATTACAATTCTCCATCAAAAAGCTATATCCATGCGGCGTATAGAACATCGGTATTTTTCCATCAAACGCAACTCGACCAATCGCCCCTGCTTTGCTGCTGTGCAGATGAATCAAATCTGGTTTTATCTCTGCCGCAATCTTCTTAACCTCAAAGAAAGCCGCAATATCCTTTATTGGATTGATTGCTCTTCCGAAATTTCTTACTTCGATTAGATGGATTCTTTTATCAAAATAGTCCTTGTAATTTTTCGGTGTCTGCTTTCTTACTGCATACGCAATGTACATATCATATTTATTTACCAGTTCATTTGCTAAATCTACAATGTAAGTAAATACGCCTCCGCCCATAGCTTCGACTATGTACAGTATTTTCTTTTTCTCCGCCATAGGTTTGCTTCCTCCCAATACCCCTTTATCTACTCATCTAACTTTAGAATGATTTCTCCAATTTTTTTCAACAGTAAACAAGCCCACGGCGGATCACTCAATGGCAATCCACCGTAGGCTCGATTCGTTCTCCTTATTTTTTTACTTGCTGCTCATTTTGTGGGTCAAAACAGAGCTGCGCCAAAACCTCCCACATATAACATTTGGATTTCAGCTTCTCCGCTTCCTATCAGCAAATAAACACTTTTGTTGAACGAGTCGAGCCGTCAAAACCCTTTAGTTATCGTAGGTTTTCTTGGTTGACCCTATTATATCTCTAGCCCCGGTACCTGCAACAGCAATCTTATAATTTTTCATAATAAACCGCTCCTCCAATTCTCATTGCGCATATCTTCTAAATTTAGTTTGTGTCTATGTAGTTATCCTGAAAGACAGCATCGCGAGCTTTTATTCTCCACGCCCCAACAGGCACACCTTAAACGTCTTAAAAATAATCTTCCAATCCACCCAGAAGCTGCGTTCCTTGACATACTTCACGTCCAAATCCATCCACTCTTCAAAAGAGAGGTCGTTGCGGTGCGGGGCGATCTGCCAATAGCAACTCAGGCCGGGGGTCACATACAGGCGCTGTTTTTCGTAGTCGCCGTACTGCTCCACCTCGCGGGGAAGTGCCGGGCGGGGACCAACGATGCTCATATCACCCTTCAGGATATTCCACAGCTGCGGCAGCTCATCGATACTGGTCTTGCGGATAAACTTGCCCACACGGGTAATGCGGGGGTCGTCCTTGATCTTGAACACAGGACCATCCATCTCGTTCTGATCCAGTAGGTCGTCCAGTTTTGCCTCTGCATTGGGGCACATGGAGCGGAACTTATAGAACTTAAAGGGCTTGCCATTGCGGCCAATGCGCTCCTGACTGAAGACAGGGCCAGCAGACGGGTCATCCACCACAATTGCAATAGCCGTAGCCAGCATGACCGGCGACAGCACCACCAGTGCCAGAGATGACAAAATTACATCCTGCGTCCGACGCCCGATCCAGTACAGGCGATGGTCGCGCAGATTTTCCTTGCGGTCAACTTCAACTTCCTTATCGATTCCGACAGTATTCGTAGCCATTTTTTCTCCTCACATAAATCCTTGTCTATGCACTTCTTATCGTCATTCGTTTTATCGCAATTTTCAGAAATAGTGCCCTATCAACACGGCATATTTGCGATATGCAGTTTGCGGATGCTGCTTGCGCATTAAAAACACAAACTGCTATAAAGTAATTCCTTTAACTCACACCGTTCCCGCAAGCACCTTCCTTTTAGATAACCGTTTCTCTTTTCCTAAAACCGGCAGACCGTTATTCCTGATCTCCGGGCAAGCAAAAGCCCTCGGACGACAGCTTCGCCCAAGGTCATTTTAAATGCAATGTGGCCGTAATGAAAGCCAGAACGTCATGCTGCAGCTCAAGCGCCGCATGTGTATTGCTTCCAGTATGCAATATTTTACATTTTTGTAGAACCTCAACAAGCCCACTTCATTTTCACCTTTGCGCATCACGCCAGCAAGGGAAACAGCAGTGGGCTTTTTATTTTGATCTATCACATGATTGTTCACAAACAGACATAAGCCCACTGGATTCACCTCCTTACCGCAATCAAGGCGTATCCTTCCATCACAAAATAGAGGATACCAGTTCTTCTACGTGGCCGTCTGAATTCTCTTATTATTCTATCATGGTTATATCTGGGAATCAATAGAAATCCGAGGAAATGTATCCATCCATGTTTTAGAAAAAAATGCGATTCAGCCAGAACTTTTTTGCACATTGCCCAGTTTCGCATGAAAGCTCCAGATGAAATCATCGATGGACAAAATGTGTGGTCATATAGTTGTCCAAGGCGCTGGAGAGTGCAGTCAGGTGTGATAGCCGCTCCGATGTAATGACAGCCGTTAAATAGAACGTGCCCCTCGCACTGAAAAGCCGGTTTATGCCGTCACATTGATCAGGAGTTCTGACGAGGCATATCGCACAGTACTACATAATTTTTACTCTCTTCCCTGCTGCCCCTATTATATGCATCCCGTCACTGCAGCTACCACCTGCTCTGGGTCAGGCTATTTTTGCGCTAAAAAGGCCCCTGCCAATCACATTTCTGTGAAAGGCAGAGGCCTTCTGCTGCTAGATTTTAATCAGGTCTGGGGAGATGGAACAACTATCTCATTCTACCGAGTCAGCGTCCCATTCCAGATTTTTAACTACCCCCGGGGTTAGGTGTTCGCCCATGTCTGCCTGAATCAAGGCGTTGATATAGGCGTTCAGACTCATCCCCTTCTCTTTAGCATACTCCTGAATCTGCTCCTTCTGACCTTTACGGACAACAAAGTTTATCCGGTCGTATGTTTTTTCGTTCCACTTATTCTTACTTGCCGCGCTCGTTTTGCCGCCCATCTGAAGCACCATCTTTCTGTTTACTCTTATAGGTATTATATCATATCTGTTTTTCTGTCTTTTGTCGCGCATAGTTGCTCAATTATGCAAATTGCATAATTCAGCCAATTTTTCTTTGTGCAACATTCCGTCTTGCGTACTTGCGCAAGTATGTGTATACTCATGCCATCGAGAACACCGGTTCTCACATCCAACCATTCACCAACAATTTGAAGAGAGGTACACACATGAGTATCAATGTTTTACTGCCCCTTGTCGAGCAGTATAAGGAAGCCGCACAAGCTGAACAGGAACAGCTGAAGATCCAGATCCGCGAGGCACTGGCTGAGCGCTCCACCAACTATCTGGAAGTAGGCTGCCACAAAGTCCGCCTGTCCGATTTCTCCAGCACCCGGCTCGACAGCAAAGCCATCAAGGCCGTAGCGCCCGACCTGTACGACCAGTACAGCAAAACGGTCACCGGCACCCGCCTGAGCATCACCTGAAAAAGAAAAGCCCCATACAGCACGCACCGACCAAAGTTTGCGCTGTACAGAGCCCACTACACCCGCCGGGGCGGGCTACACCAATATTATACCTGTCCCGGCCTTTTTTATCAAGAGAAAGGTTCGAAAAATCATGAAACAGACTGTCAAAACCTCCCGCGCTGCTGGTCAGCTGGAAAAGATGTTCCGCGAGCTCAACAAGCACTACTTTGCAGGCAAGCTGCCCGAGCCCATCATCAGCCTGAAAAAGACCCCGTCCGCCTATGGTCACATCACCTGTTCCAAGGTCTGGCAAGCAGGCGGCGAGAACAAGTACGAGATCAATATTTCGTCGGCTACCCTTGACCGCCCCATCGAGGAGACCGCTTCCACCCTGCTGCACGAGATGGTGCACGAGTACTGCATGGAGACCGGTATCAAAGACACCAGCAACAACGGGGTCTATCACAACCGGCGCTTTAAGGAGCAGGCCGAGGCACACGGCTTGACTGTCGACCACCACGAGAAATACGGCTGGACCATCACAAACCCATCCGAAGAGCTGTTGGACTTTATCATCTTCCAAGGCTGGCAGGATATCCAGATGGGTGAGCGGTTGGCATGGTCGGATATGGCAGGCACCGGAGCAGGCAGCAAAGCACCCGGCAGCAGTCAGACCGGAGCGCCGAAACCTCCCAAGGCAAAGAGCAGCACCCGGCGGTGGGTATGTCCCCTATCATCCGGAGCACCAAGGAAGTGCGGGTCATCTGTGCGGACTGCATGGAGCTGTTCGTGAAGGCTGACTAATCACAACAAGACAGAGAGCGAGGGCACGAGTGAGAGTAGTGCTATATATAAAAACAGGAGGCTCCTCATGGATACTTATAAAATCGCTATTGACACCTTTCTTGCCGAGACATCCGAGTGCAAAGCCAGTGGGTGTGCCGTTTTTTCCGGGGCAGACATCGCGTTCCAAGACATCCAGCTGCACACGCACCGGAACAAGTCAGAGCTGCACTTCATAGCCGGACACACCATGCTTTCTGTCCCCCTTGCCAGCATCCTGAGTATTGAAAAGCTGGTATTGCGGGATATCCAGTCCACCGAGTATGAGATCATCACCAAAGAGAGCGGCACCATTCCCCTTGACGTTGTTTAAAAATGCACCCGTAAAGACAGAGATTCGCCGGGCTGTGAGAGGATGCCCATTATTTAAAGGAGAGCAGCTATGACCATTATATCAGAACGTTTGCAGCATCTACGCCTGACGCACGGCTATACCCAGACCGAGCTTGCTCGAACCATGGGTGTGACCCGCCGGGCAGTCTACGCATGGGAGCACGACAAATGTCCCGAGATCCCTCATCTGATCCAGCTTGCCCAATTCTATCAGGTGTCGACCGATTATCTGTTGGGGCTGACGGAGTGAGGTGCTCCCCGCCACCGGAGGCCTTACCGGATATTTTTTGCCTGCTATAGTGCGGTCAACCATCAGTCCGCGTGACGGCAGCCACAACGCTCCATATTTTTAACAGCACACTTGTAAGTCCATCTTATCGGACGCACTGTTTGGTAGACTTCAGGTACAACAAAAGCAAACACACTTCAAAATACAGGAGGAAACTATTATGGCAGGCGCTTTTTCGTTATTTTTAGGGTTGTTGGGTCTTGGTGCAGCTGGTGCAGTCAGCGCGGGACAGAACGCAAAAATCAAGAAGGCAGATTATCAGTATGGCGAGGAGCATGGCCTTCATGGCACCTCTGAGGTTCTGCAAATGCGGGAGCGAGTGCGTAAAGAATGGTGGAGCATCTGCGGTAAGACCTACAACGCATGTGAGCGGCCTGCATCGAGTTACGGCGACCTCAGCAGAACCCCGTGGTGCTATCTGAAAAAGCGCTGGTTCATTGATCATCTGAACAAAAAGGGCATCCCTTATGATGATTTGGTCGTGGATGATGTTACCGGCGTTACCTTCTATGAGAGCCAGAAAAGAACGTCCCAAGCCTATATGAGAAAGCTGCGGTAATAGACATCGCGCCCATCGTCACCATTTCTTTCAGCAGCAGGAGGTAAGCTTATGGCTGAAAATAAAATCTTGGTGCAAATTATCGATCATGAGGACGGAGATTCCGTGCTGGGGCAAGATTACTTTGAATCAAAAGAAAAAGCAGAGGAGTTCAAGCGGATCTCAGACCGCGCGTATGGCAAACTTCTTGGTGAAGGTCAAACCAGAATCACCACTGAGATCATGGAACACTGATACCAACCGCCATTTCCTATAGCAGCAACAGAGCTCTGCCGTTCAGACACGAGTAGCAGGGCTCTTTTTTGCGGTATTCGGTCAGGAAGTGTACTTGAAGAGCGGCGTTTAATATCAGACAGCACACATCCCCAGCAGATTTTCGGCTCGATTATTATTTTCACCACTTTTGAGCATATCTATTTGTGTCGTGAAATGCGACGGAATTACAGTACGCATCCCCTAAAATAAGGCATCCTTCCCCAGATTACAGGGGAAAAAGGAAAGCCGGAAATGCCCCCTGAAACATGGTAGCGGTATAAGGTCGTGATTTGCGACCTTTGGAGAACATAGAGGTCAGAGCGCAATTTCACGCACACCCACTTTGAGCTACGGGTGACATTTTGGGCATCCACCTATAGGGTCTCATACGGCGATTCCATCAGCGCCAACAAGGAATATCTTGACGCATTGAGCTCGTCCCTCAACTTGAGGGGTGAGCTTCTGAATGCTGAACGATTTGTTCGATGTTGTATAGGCATTGTCTTGAATGGTCCATTTTTGGCAGCTTAAAATTCAGCCACGAAACGGTGTCCACAGTGCAGGCATTCTTATATTATACGGTAACACGATATATTCCGTTCGAGATATACTTTTTAATTGTATCAATCCAGATAGGACAACAGCTTGTGATACCATCCGCCGGGCAAACGCTTACCAGAGGCCACACAATCCACACTGCACCACTATTTCATCAGATCATACACAGCCACAAGCACTTATTTACCAATCATCGACAAATTCCTATTGATCAGATACCAAGCCACAGTTAAACAGTCCACTTTAATTCTTGCTGATAATTCTTGACCTGCTTGTAGCCAAACGATTACCATCGTTCTTTTTTGCTCCAAAGAATCTACGATCAGCTCGCGTTTGCTCACTGATCTCAATTCATTTGTCGCAAAATAATTAATAAGTATAGAATTAATATGGAATGAATTACCGCTTAAAAATTCACATTGTATAATATAAAAAGTGAAAATTTGAGCGGTAATCATGTATGTAATCTGTGCAGTATCCAGAATCTCACGCGTTCATTAGTTCCAATCCATTTTTGTACAGATTCTACGAAAGCATTGTAATCCTTCAATCTGCTATTGATTCCCCTTAATTCAGGCATATTTTGATTCTTATGCCGATCTTTTGGATTTGTGATGCAGCCTCTTTCTACGAGTTCTTTGCGCATGATTTCCCAAGGAATTTTATCTTCTAGATGCTCTTCAATATAGTCCTCCAGCTCTTTGAACCGTAGCGGTTCAATTTTACTCAGAAGCGCATCACTTTCTGCAACAGCATACAGCATCCCCCATTGATAGCCTTTTTCCATCATCAGTTTGAGCGCATCCACCTGAACGAGGTATTGATGTTCTGCGCGGCGTCTCCACTCCCAGCCATTACCATATTCATCGCGGTCAACCGTCTTGCTATACTTATCCAGCATCTCCACGATACCCGGCTTATGCAGGTACTCTTGCCACACCTCCGGATCAGATTTTCCATCTTTCCATTTCTTTGCTGGCTCCAGCTGTCTTTTTCTGATATGTTCGCGTTCCTGCTTGATCCTGTCGTGGCTGTAGCCTTTAAAGTACACTGCGCAGGTGTCCTGTTTGCTTACCGGCCGCTTTCGTCCCAAAATCTGCGCGTTTACGATTGGGTCCCACAGTCTACTGATGATACAGATCAGTTCCGGGTCTTTGATGTTGACACCATTGTAAAACACGGTTGTCACGATTGTAATCCTCTTGTGCAGTTGACCATCCTGCAGCACCTCTTCCAGCCCATCAAACTCTCTTGCTTCCGGGCGATAGGGCGAGCATGCCGTGGCGATCTCACCTGCAAACTCGTCTTCTAATTCTTTCACCAGTTTTTTTAATCTGCTCATCCGATCGACGAATACCAGAACCTTCCCCCTCCTTGCTTCCTGTCGGATTATTTTGATTTCCTCAGCATCTGTCCAGTAAAAGACCGCACGCTCCACATAACTGTAGTCCGAAGGGATATGATAGTAGTTCTCCGGCAGGACCTCATTTGTCTCATCCCGCCAACGGTGAAAGAACGGATGTGCGGTTGCACTCATAAAGATTACCGGGCGATACTTTGTCAGCTCATTCAGCGTCACATAGGAGAAGTCGATGTATTTATTGATAGCTGCATCCGTTAACAGATAATGGTATTCGTCCGCCACTATGTAGTTAAAGCTTTTGAAGTAGTTCATTATCCCCTTCGGGTTGCCCTTGCAGAACGACTCCATCCACCGATAGGTCTCTACTCGGATCGTATCTTTATATTTATTCGTTACTCTGGTTTCGTAAACGATCTGCTGAAGGTCATGATCCCAACGCCCAACCTTCTCTTCCGTCCTTCCAAGCCGCTCCACCTCCTGTTGGATCTCATTTCGCAGGGGGACACGATTGCAAAGATATATAATTTTCCAGTGCTTTTGATATGCCCATGGCAGCAGAACATTCAGGATAAAGTAGGTCTTCCCGGAGTTCACGCCCGCATCAAAGACGATTCTGGTACCGTCCCGCCAATTTTTAAAGTTCTCTTTCACCAGCTCCGTGATGCGTATCCGCTTCGGCTCGCTGGCCATCTCCGGGATCCCTGTCGGTTCCGCCGGGAGCAGCAAAGCGCCCTCTCCCTGTGGAATAGACGTTTCTTTCGTTACAGTCACTTCTACCTCTGGTGCGTCCTCTGCCTCCTGTCCGGTACAGCACCCTTCCTGCAGCTCGGCGGGCTCTGGCGTCTGGGACTGGATGTTCCCTCTGCCTCTACTTCCGGCTCTGCTGCCTGTCTGGTGGGTTCCGTTCTGTTTATCCAAAAGCTTCAAGTAGAAGCCGTCAAAGGGCAGTTTCGTTTTCATATGTTACACTTTCTCTATAATAAAATATAAGGCGCACAGCCCAGCCATCTTGCCAGACCATGCGCCGGTTTGTCAGCGTTTTCCCAGAAAAACTGGTCAAATGCTTCGTTCTGTGCTATTATAGGGGCGGGAAAGATCAACGCACACTATTCCTGTCACCATCACCGCTTTGCCTGTTGCGATGAAGAACTCGTAAAAATCGAATGGTTTTATAACTGATACATCAGGGGCTTGTGTTCAAGGCAACACAAGCCCCCTTTTTATCTTGTTTTAGGGACAGGAAGCAAGTTTATGCATATTCGTTGAAAATTTCACGTTTGTGTGATACAATGTATTTTAAATGGAAGGAGGAAATCGCTATGGCTGTAACCTACAAAAAATTATTTCACATATTGATAGACCGCAGTATAACTAACGCCGAGTTAATGGAGAGGGCTGGCTTTAGCGCAAATATTATTACCCGTATCAAGCATGATCATTATATATCTCTCGATAGTATTGAGAAAATTTGTAAAACTCTAAATTGTGGAGTTGATGATATTTTAGAATTTACAGATGAGGAGAAATAACGATGGCATCAAAAGCTACTGTTCAGTCGGTAGAACCAAATATTGCTGATTTAGTGAATGGCTGGCTCAAATCATATAAAGTGGATTATAAATTGGAGCAGGAATCCTTAAACACTGAAATCGACCAAGCTTTGAATGATTATTTTTCCAAGAGTGGCGGAAAGGGCGGCAATCGACCTGATGCAAAACTACTGTTACTGGCTAATGATGGAAAATACTATCCAATTTTGATTGAGTATAAGGGATACAAAGATAAACTTATCAAACTGGACGCCGAAGGAAATGTTGCTAACAGAACTGCTAAGAACCAGCCGGATTTTGCCACTATCAATTCCTATGCTGTAAATGGCGCGGTTCACTATGCCAATGCGGTTCTGCACTACACGAGTTATACCGACGTTATTGCTATCGGCGTCACCGGCTACAAGGAAACCAGTGGAAAGCTCAACCATCTGATTGGTGTGTACTACGTTTCCAAGAACAACTTTGGTGTTGGGCAAAAGGTTGATGAATATACTGACCTCTCCTTCTTGAAGAAAGAGCACTTTTCTGCATTTATCGAAAAGGTCAAACAATTATCGCTTTCTCAGGACGAAATTGAAAAGCTAAAAGAACGTAGAGAGCAGGAAATTACTGCAAGCCTTGTCAAGCTGAATAACGATATCTTCAAGAGTGAAAAAGGTTTGAGTGAAAACGATCGTGTCTATCTTGTTGTTGCCTCAATTATGGCTACCCTTGGTGATGTGGAGAACAACGTATATCCGCTTACCAAAGCTGATTTGAAGTCGTCCAATGAAAGAAACAATACGGACGGCGATATTATGGTTCGCAAGATCGAGTCCTTTCTCGATGCCAAAAAACTTCCAAAGGACAAGAAAGACCTGATTGTGCGAACTTTGCAAAACACACTTACTACTGACAATATTAACAAAGTGGACGATGGCGAAAGTCAGTTAAAGCGAGTATTCATCAAGATTGTTGATGACCTTGGTGTTTACTATAAAATCGGCTTGAATACGGATTTCACCGGAAAGCTATTTAATGAAATGTATTCATGGCTTGGGTTCACGCAGGATCAGCTCAATGATGTGGTTTTAACACCGCCCTATGTTGCGACGCTTCTGTGCCGCCTTGCAAGAGTGAATAAAGATTCTTTTGTGTGGGATTTTGCCACAGGTTCGGCCGGTCTGCTGGTAGCCGCCATGAATGAAATGTTGGCTGATGCCAAAAAGAAGATCAAGTCCCCCGAAGAGCTGGCACGCAAGTCAGCAGAAATCAAAGCAAATCAGTTGTTAGGTCTGGAAATCCTGTCCAATGTTTATATGCTTGCTGTGCTCAATATGATTATGATGGGTGACGGCAGCTCGAACATTTTGAACAAGGACTCTTTGAAGTTTGATGGTCATTATGGCTTTGGCAAAACAGACGAAAAGTTCCCTGCGGATGCGTTTATTTTGAACCCACCCTACTCTGCAGAGGGCAACGGTATGGTCTTTGTTGAAAAAGCTCTGTCTATGATGAATAAAGGCTATGCAGCTATTATCATTCAAAACTCGGCAGGCTCTGGCAAAGCAGCAGAGTACAACAAACGAATTTTGGAGCACAGCACACTTCTTGCAAGCATCAAAATGCCGATAGACTTGTTTATCGGAAAATCAAGCGTGTTGACCAATATATACGTTTTCCGTGTTGGTGAAGCCCATCAAAAGGATGATGTAGTTAAATTTATCGACTTCTCCAACGATGGTTACACCCGCTCTGACCGCAAAAAAGCAAGCAGAAATCTGTTTGATACTGATCGGGCGAAAGAGCGCTATCAGGAAGTTGTAGATTTGGTTCGTTTTGGAAAAACGAAACTTAATATTCTTACAGAAAAAGAATACTACGAAGGGCATATCGACCCAGAAAAAGGCAATGACTGGAATCAAACGGCACCAATCGACACAAGACCTACACTGGATGATTTTAAAAAGACAATCAGCAATTATCTTGCATGGGAAGTATCAACGCTTCTGAAAAATCAGCCCACGGAGGACGACCGCCTGGGAAAATAGAAGCCTCACTTAACGAAAAGTTGCAAGCAGTTAAGTGGGGCGAATATAAGCTTGGCGATTTGTTTGATGTAGACTCTTATACGAAGAGATTTGATGCAAACAAGGTAGTTATAAAGGAAAAAGGCGAATATCCGTATATAGTCCGAACAAGCATAAACAACGGGCAGAAAGGATACATTGATGAAGATCATCAATACTTAAACAAAGGTAATACTATTGCATTCGGTCAGGATACTGCTACAATGTTCTACCAAGAAAAGCCCTATTTTACAGGAGATAAAATCAAAGTATTAAAACCTAAGCTTGGTAGGTTCAATAAAAGCAACGCTCAATTCTTCCTCGTTGCCATGAGAAAACCGTTTGAACTGTTTTCTTGGGGAACTTCAAGTTACAATGTTGAGATAATCAAAAAACAAAGAATCGTTTTGCCTGTCAAGGATGACAAAATCGACTTTGATTTTATGGATTCGTTCGTCGCTGAGCTGGAAGCTCAGCGGGTCGCTGAGCTATCCGCTTACTTGACAGTAAGCGGATACGACAATTACGAATTGTCGGTTGAAGAGCTTGACACTCTTCGAAACTTCAGTGATCAAAACGATAATGATTGGGGTACATATACGATAGGAAATCTGTTTGAAAAAGTTGAAACCAAGAAATTGCCTTACAAAGCCAAGGAATTGCCTAAGCAGCCCACGGATGATTATATTCTGCCCTGTCTGACTTCAAGCTTCCAAAATCAGGGCTTGAACTATTATGCACCCAAATCCGGGGCAACTGTATTGAGCAATGTGATTTCTATTCCTTCCAACAGCGATGTCTACAGAGCATATTATCAAACAAGAGATTTTACCGTTTTGTCCGATGCTTATGCGATTCGGTGGAAGGACAAAGAAATTGAACTTTCCCCAAATCAATACCTGTTCATGGTCATGTGCATTAACAAGGTAACCGACCTGCCTATTTATTCTTATAAGAACAAACTTGGTGGTTGGAATGTTGTAAAGAACAAGAATATCAGATTGCCCGAAAAGGATGGCAAAATTGATTTTGCACTTATGGAAACTTTCATATCTGCTATCAAAAAGCTGACGATCAAGGAAGTTGTTCTTTACAGTGACCAAAAAATCGCATCAACCAAAGAAGTTATTTCAAGAACCGACCAAATAAATCATTAACTCAAAAGCGATCAACCGTAAAAAGTTGGTCGCTTTTGTTTTATCATCATGCAGCAGACTTGACCCCATATTCCACCAAAAACCGGGTCGCAGCCTTATAATTGTGCAGAGAACCTTTGGCCAGATGGCGGCATTCGCAGTCGTAGATAAATTCATCGCGGAGATCTTTCAAACACATAAAAAAACACCCTTCCTCTCACGGAATCCCGCAAAAGGAAGGGTGTTGAACTCAATATCCTGTTGTCGTACCAATCACAGCATGTTCGTACCAGCAAAGCCAGTACCAGCCGTCATTCAGTACGACACCTCAAGCACTTTTGAGCGTAGGAACGCGA
>ERZ791865.1961-NODE-1961-length-16907-cov-27.288096_pt1 | contig 16907 bp, 22 predicted proteins | sample MGYA00509942_ERZ791865 | MGnify/ENA primary metagenome ERZ791865 (study PRJEB30046, sample SAMN00792098) | human gut metagenome | study: EMG produced TPA metagenomics assembly of the A metagenome-wide association study of gut microbiota in type 2...
CTGATATAACGGTCATGCTGAGACATTGGTTGTTTCCTCCTTGTAGCCCTCTCATTGGACCCCATTCAACTCAAGGGCGTACCTCATTTCCCCATTGTATCATATTTTCTTGTACATGTCAAGTAGAAAATGCTGTACCTTATTTAGTGTAAATATGTATAATATTTTGTAACAAATAGTATTGACATATAGTTGTATATATGTTAATATATAATTATCAAAAGGAAATACAGCAAATAGAAAAGAGAGGTAAAGAAAATGAGAGTAGTTAATGCAAGTACATCTTTAGGGAAAAAATTAGTAGCAATTGGTCAAAACTGGGAGGGGACTTTTTTAAATCAAGTTTATGATAAATGGAGCGCTGCAAAGCAGAAAGCATGGGATAAATGCTATGACGAATATTGCAGAACTGATGGGGCAGAGGGATTTTCAATTTGCTCACATAATAGCTTTCAGTTTACTTGTTCATGGTTTATACCAGACGGTATGAGATTAGAAACACGTGATAACAGTTATTTAGTAGTGTTTGATGAATAGTAGGCAATAACATTTAAAGAAATAAGAAAAAAGGGGAACAACTATGAAAGAAGAAAGAATTACTATTACATTGGGTAATTTAGGCGACATAACAGCAACAAAAGACGCATTTAATGAACTAGCAATCACTTTTTATTATGCTAAGAAACAATATAAGATGGAAGAATGTTTTGGATTAGCAAAAAATGCAGAGAAAATTAGCGCCACTATTCATTCAGAATTAGAAAAAAGAGGGTATTATAACAAATAAAAGCGTGATGGTGTAGGGTGGTTCGATTCCACCCAACACACTACTCTAAAAGGGGGATAAATATGGTTAAAAATTATGAGGTAGGCCCAAAAAAGAGCTTACACGATATAATGTTTGACGCATGGGAGCAACATCCAATAGTATTTATCAATGGAATACCGTATAGAACATTATTGTTGACACTTGCGTATGATTTCGAAAATGATATTTATGAAATCTATAAAAAGAGCGACAGTTGTTTAGAGTCGCCGGTTGCAATTTATACTGCACAAGACATTAAAGAAGTAATTGCTTACAAAAAGATTACTAAGTTTTCACGTGAAACACATTGAAAGGAGTACAATATGACACTATCATTTTTATTAGAAAATTATCGTGAAATTGATTCTATAACGTTTAAGGGTATAACATATGCTTTATTTGAAGCCAGGGAATATAACCCATATATTAAACGTTTAGTTGTAAACGTAAACGGTTTGGAATTTACACAGGTAGATAAACGCCCATTTACAGACTGTGTTTATTGTCCAAAATGCCATCAATGGAAAGAATTAGAAAGGGCTTAAAACTATACGTGTGGCGGTGTAGGGTGGTTCGATTCCACCCCACGCATTACCCTAAAAAAGGGAAATAAAACATAAAGGAGAATATAGAAATGATAAAAGTAAAAGCAAAACGAACTATTTTTACTGTTAGCGTAGATGGTGATATTAAACAATTCACTTACGATTCTCAGAGAAACCCATCACAGCGTGATTTATTATCTCATGCTAGATATATCACAGGTAGTGATGATATAAAACTTGTTTCACGTGAAACCTTTGGGATTTTGCTAACAATGGATTTTGAGACATTTTACGAATTTTCCGTTGTAGAATTTTAAAGTGTTACAGATAACCGTATAAGGAGATGAAAAAAGAACATGAAAGTTAATAATATTTTAACGTGGGTTGACCCGAGAACAAAAATTAGATTAATACTTAACATATACGATATGAAATTTAGTACCGAACATTTTGCAAAGTATTATATTGAATTAGGGAATACAAACGAGCTACTGGTTCGTGATGTAATACGTATGAGGGTTATTGACGATTTATTAGAACTGGAGTTGGAAAATTAAAACATTGTTAAAAAATTAACTAGTGTACCATAAAAGGAGAAAAAACAATGGCAGTTAAAGTAGAAAAAACAATGACAGCATTTTTTGCAAATAAGGTTAGAAAAGAATTACATAAAAAAATTAAAGGCTATTCAAATTGTTGGGTGGATAATGACGTTTTGATTGCTGATATTCAGCCCTTAGGCATTTACACATACCATTTCACAATATCGGAAATATCGAATCACATTTCCCACGGCTTAACCGCCGAACAGGTTTCAAGAGATATTATAAAGGGCTACAGAGATTATATATTATCCGAGCATTTTTATTTTAAATAACGCAATAAAGTATTGACATTTATAACAAAATATGGTAATATATAAAAGTAATGAAGAATAACAAGTTACATTTGCCATAGGTGTGGCGGTATTCAATCCGTCCACCTAAACCCCAAAAAACTTAAAAGTATGCTAGTATGCATTAATTGTTTCACGTGAAACATTAAAACAGTGCAATTCCGTTTACTTTTATTCCCTCATAAGAGGGTGTTGCATAAAAATACAAAAATTAAAGAAAAAAGGAGAAAAAAGCTATGGCAAGATTACCAATGGTAACACGTACCATCACAACAACAAAAGTCAACGTCCTTTGTTTGGACATTGAACACGCAGAACCATGCAACAAGGTTGTTACAATCCCACGTACCTACAAAGACGAGGAAGTAATTCTGAAAAAGGTAAAACCTCTTTTAGAAACTGAATCACTTAAAGTAGTGCATGTTGTAGACACTGAAACAGAGGAAACACTTTACGGAATGACAGAACAGGAATTTGTTGAGCTTGCACGTCCTCTGTTAGATAGAACAGGAAAAACAGAAGACCCATTCATCGAAACAGAAACAGAAAACAACTAATAAAAGGAGAATAAAATTATGATTACAATTAAAGCAACATCAAGAGAGTTTACACCAGTTGAAAAGTATCTTATGACAACATCCCCCGATATTACATCAATGAAAGATGTAGCAGACGGTGAAAAAATCAAAGTTGATGGTTATCTAACATTTGATGATGTGAAAGAAAAAACCGGAGAAGTTGTAGAAGTGTTAAGTATTATTACACCAGAGAAAAAAGTTTACAGCTGTCAGTCAGCAACTTTTAAACGCTCAATCAGTGATATTCACAGTGTAATGGAAACCACACCATTTACAGTTATTAAAATTAGTGGTAAAACAAAAGCTGGACGTGATTTTATCAATTGTGTTCTTGATGTGGAGTCAATCTGATAAAGTTGATTTAACAGGGGGGGCAACCCCCCTTATTTTATTAAAGGGGTGAAATTATGGCAAAGAAACGGAAACAAACAGAAGCAGAAAAGTTATACTCAAAACAATTAAAAAGAATCAAGCAATTTATTCGTAGAGCAGAAAAGCGTGGTTTTGTATTTGAAGAAGATATAATACCACAAAAGCCTAAAAAAGTAACAAAAGCAAGCGTAAGAAAATTAGAGAAATTAACACCAGAAAAGTTATACAAAAAATCTTTATATCTGGAAGAATCAACCGGTGAAATTGAAGAAGCACAGAAAAGACGAAAAGAAGAAAGAAAACAAAGTGCTAGAAAAGCAGTTAAGACTAGAAAACAAAGGCAAAAAGACAGGCGGAATTGGACTAAAGAGGACGCAGAAAAAAATCGAGGTCAACTCCCTGTAGAGGGAAATGAATCATTAAGAAACACAATTGATGATTTTGTTAGTAGGTTACAAATAGATACAAGTTGGGTAGGAAGAAAAAGGCGTAGACCTGTAGCACTACAAGAAACTATACGATCACAAAGCGTATTATTAACTTTAATTAATCAGCAAATAGCGTTTTTTGGTGAAGAAGAAATTGGAAATAGATTACAAGCAAATGCCGATAAACTATCAGAATTATTAACTATAGTATTATGGGACAGTAAAGCAGAAGCAATACAGTCAGCAACTAGATTATTTATGGAAATATTAACAGGTAATACTTTAACGCCCTCACAGTTACAAGATTTAGATTTAGAATCAGAATATAATGAGGATTTTGAACAACCAGAATGAAACAACGTGAATATCGTTATTTTATGGGAGATTTTGAAACAACTGTGTACAAAGGGCAAGTAAACACAGAAGTGTGGGCTAGTGCGCTTGTAGAGTTATTTAGTGATAAAGTAACAATTCTGCATAGCATAGCCGAAACTTTTGATTATTTAGTATCATTAAATTGCAATGTTGTTGTATATTATCACAACCTAAAATTTGATGGTGCTTTTTGGTTATCATATTTATTAGTTGATAAAAAATTTACACAGGCATATGACAAAATTGGAGACAAAGAAACTGACGTTAAATGGAAACAGCAATTTAAAATGTTTAACAACACCTTTAAATACTCCATATCTGATAGAGGGATGTGGTATTCTATCATAGTAAAGGTAAAAAATCATTTTATAGAAATACGTGATTCTCTTAAACTTTTACCTTTTTCTGTCAAAAGAATAGGTGAAAGTTTTGGTACAAAGCATAAAAAATTAGATATGGAATATACTGGCTTTCGTTATGCCGGGTGCGAGATAACAAAAGAAGAACAAGAGTATATAGCGAATGATGTTCTTGTCGTGAAAGAAGCACTAGAAATTATGTTTAAACAAGGGCATAATAAATTAACCATAGGTTCATGTTGTTTGGAAGAATATAAAAAAATATGTCGGTCATCTTTAGAAATTCAATTAGATTACGCCGAAATGTTTCCCAATCTATATGATTTTAAAATTGATAAACAAGAACACAAATATGATAATGCCGGTGATTGGTTACGGAAATCATATAGGGGGGGATGGTGCTATTTAGTAAAAGGAAAAGAAAACAAAATAAAAACGAATGGGACAACGGCTGATGTAAATTCTCTTTACCCATCTATGATGAGTAGTAAAAGTGGAAATAAATACCCTATAGGTTTACCAAAATTTTGGACTGGAAATTTTATTCCAGACCAAGCTTTAAAAGAAAATATGTATTACTTTGTAAGAATAAAAACAAGGTTTTACATAAAAGACAACTATTTGCCATTTATACAAATAAAAGGGGATTTAAAATATAAAGGAACAGAATCATTAGAAACCAGTGATGTGTACAATCACGAAAACGGCGATTATTTTCCTTATTATATAGATAAAGACGGAAATATACAACAAGCTAAAGTAGAATTAACTTTAACTATGACAGATTATCAATTAATAAAAGAGCACTATGAGCTAGTTGATTTTGAAATCCTTGATGGGTGTTATTTCTATTCTATGGTTGGTATTTTTGACGAATACATCAACAAATACGCTAAGATAAAAAAGGAAAGTAAAGGTGCGTTAAGAGAGTTAGCAAAGCTATTTTTAAATAACCTATATGGGAAAATGGCAAGTAGCACCGATTCTTCTTTTAAGATTGCATACGTTAAAGACGATAAATCTATAGGATTTATGCAAGTAGTAGAAAACGAAAAGAAGCCGGGTTATATTGCTATAGGCTCTGCTATTACATCATATTCAAGAAATTTTACAATACGAGCCGCGCAGAAAAATTATTATGGAGCAGAAAAAAGGGGGTTTATATACGCAGATACAGACAGCATACATTGTGATTTATTACCGCAAGAAATAAAAGGAATTGAAGTAGACGACAAAGAGTTTTGCTGTTGGAAATTAGAAAGTTGTTGGGATAAAGCTATATTTACAAGGCAGAAAACTTATATTGAACACGTTACACACGAAAATCTTATACCATTAGAAGAAAGTAAACATTACAGTAATATTAAATGCGCCGGCATGCCGAAAAAATGCAAAGATTTGTTTGAAATATCTATGCAAGGTACAGCTGACGTAAACGAAAACTGGAGTGATGAAGAAAAAGAGTTTTTATTCGATAAAGATAACAAGCCGATTGTTAGAGATTATAGCGACTTTAAAGTTGGGTTGAAAGTGCCAGATAAGCTTAGACCAATTCGCATACGTGGAGGCGTATTACTTGTGAATACTACTTATGAAATGAGGTGAGAAAAATGGATTATGGTGACTTATTAGAAATTATAATAGACGGTTGTGATAATACAGACTGCCAACACTGCAATTTATATAGTTTATGTGTTAAGTATGAAACTACACCACTAAAAATTAAAGATTATTTATCAGAATGTGAAAAAGAACTGTAAAATAAAATAGCGTGAGGAGAAGAAAAAACTTCTTTACTCACGCTATTTTTATATCTGTAACTTTTGTACCATTTAAAGCGGTCAGCGCAACCGAAAAGTAAACAGGCAGTATTTTTTCAACTGTGCTACCCTGTTTATTCATTAATGGAAACAAAAGCAGATACCTAATAACTTAAAGCTGATAACACAGCTTCCTTGCAACGCATATCTTTAAATCGAAAACAACCATGCTCAAAGAAATAGCGCAAATTCGATAAAAAGAAATCATTACGTTTCAACATAACATAATTTATATTATGGTCGTCAGTCGTGACTGAAATTCTAGTTAAAAAAGAACTATCTGCCTTATCATCACAGTAGATAAGACCATTTTCAGTATATTCACGTAACGCAAAGTCACTCCCTTTATATCTTAAAGTACAAAGATACTTTGACTTTCCAGTTGGTTTTTCAACAAAAGCCTTGTTATCATTCAGATACACGCATTCACTACTATAGGCAGTATAGCTATTTTTAGAAAAAGCTCTGTTAAATCCGCTATTTTTTTGCTCTATACTTGCACTTTCAATATATCCCTGTTCAAGCACAAAACCGTCACCCCTTAAAAACTTTGTGTCGTCTTTGAGTCTACCAGAAATACCCATTTCAACATAGTACGGATTTATAATGCTGACTGGATTGCTTAACATATAAACCGGGACATATCGAACTTGTTCACCTTGCCCCCTAGCTATGGATGTGTGAATACTTATAAATTTCTTAGTTTCATTATCACAATAGTGATTTGTTTCACTCTGAAATTCATCAAAAATCATGCGCTGAATATCTGAAAATAAGTGACTATATTTTTTGATTTGGTCTGCATTGTTTAAACTCAAAGCATACCCGCAACTTTTTTCATTCAAAAACAACTCTTGAAACGTTCCTTTTGCTCTTCTTTTTGATGTCATAGTATAACTAGGAAAGAATAAACTACCTAAATCTTTATAGAATTTATCGACAATATCATCTAGTTCATAATTGTACCTATATAAAAGTCCAAACTTTTCATTTTTATCAAGAAATCTGTTAATGCATAGTCTGCCAAAATAAGTTGTTTTTCCACCAGTACGGTTAGTGGTACACATGTATATTTCTGGTTTATTTCCGTTTATATCAAGCATAGATAAGAGTTTAGTTCCATCATAATATTTATTCATAAATTTATTTCTCCTTTTCTTATTAAATTATATCACACCTCTTGACATTTTTCAAGATTTAGTTTATAATAAATTAAAATGAATAAGAGAGGAAGTGAAAAAAGTATGCAGTTTTACCCTGTTATTATTGCGCTGATTTTTAATGCTCTTGATTTAGTCACAGGTATTATTTCCGCGGTAAAATCAAAAGACATTAAATCAGCAAAACTACGTGATGGATTATTCAAAAAAATTGGCTTTATACTTTGCTACATTGTAGCATGGTTGGTTGATACACAAGGGAAATATATTGGTTTTCATATAGATGTATCAATACTTCCGATTATAATCCTTTACGTATGCACAACTGAATTAGTTTCAATTCTGGAAAATATCAGTAAAATTAATTCAGACATTTTGCCAGACAAACTAATGGAGCTATTTCATATTTCAGACATTAATAAGGAGTGATTAAAAATGAAAGTATATCTTTCACCGTCAGACCAGTGGAGCAATATTGTAGCCGGTGGTAAACATTCAGAAGCTTTTCATTGTATCAAGATTGCGGATTATGCGAGAGCATATTTAGAATTGAATGGGTATGAAGTTAAGGTTGGTTCATCAGTAGCAGAAAATACCTATAAAGACAGAGTAAAAGAAAGTAACGAATGGGGGGCAGATTTACATATCCCGATTCATACAAATGCCGGAGGTGGTCACGGTACTTTAATGTTATGTTATCCAGGTACAATAAATAATAGATATGTGAACAACATATACAATGAAGTAGCTGAACTCACTCCAACAGAAGATAAAGGTGTACAAACAACAAATAATCTATATGAAATTAATGCAACAAAATGTGTGACAGCTTATCTCGAATGTGAATTTCACGATAATGACGATACTGAAAAATGGATTGACAACCACGAAAAAGAACTGGGTAGAGCAATCGCAAAAGGTATCTGTATTGCAGACGGAAAATCCCAGTTTGCGGAATTAACGAACATAAAGAAATTTTATAAGGTGCAAGTAGGGGCATTTCGTAGCAGAAAAAACGCTGAAAAGTTGAAAAAAGAGTTAAGCAAAAAGGGGTACAACTGTTATATTGTAGAGGGGTAACATGCCAGATATTAACAAGGCTTATTCGTGGGCTATTGAAACATGCAACGCTCCAAACGTAGGATATAGTACCACATATAGGAATCAACAAACGATTGGCGGTATTACTTACTATGACTGTAGTTCTTTTATAAATTACGCTCTGTTAGCCGGTGGTTTTGAAACCCCTAATTATGCACCAAACAACAACGCATTTACAACCTACAATGAGGCAGAAGTGCTATTATCATTAGGCTTTACAGAAGTATCTGCAACTGGCGAGTATTTAGCCGGTGACATAGGTTTAAACCCAACACACACAGAAATGTGTTACCAAGGCGGACAAGGTTCTGGCATTTTCATGGGTGCTCACACTGACAAAAGACCACTAGCAGACCAAGTAAGTATAAGTACTTATACGTCATCATTCCAAAGATTATTTCGGTACGGTGATGGTGGTGTTAGTGGCTATGGTGCTAGTATCTACGTTGTATCCGCTATGTGTGGTAATTTCTGGCAAGAATCAAATATAAACCCAGGTGTTTGGGAAAAAGAACCGCACGACTGGACAGCTTTAAACGTAGGGTACGGTCTAGGTCAATGGACGAACACAGACGGAGATACACACGGTAGACTTTATCAGTTGCATGAATGGTTACAATCAAATGGTTATGCTGATGATGATGGAAACGGACAGTGCGCGTATATCGTACATGAAAATGTGTGGATGCCTAAAACTGGGTATCAAGAGTACGCTACACTGGAAGATTTTTTAAAGTCAACTAGCACTGACATTGAAAGTCTAACGCATTATTGGAATATGTGTTGGGAGGGCATACACGATGCGTCATGGGATTATCGAGTTGAACGAGCACAAGCGTGTTACAATTTTATTTCTAGTAACGCAAACAACACCAATATTACTCAATGGATAACAAAAGATGGTTATTTAACAGAAGCAGAAATTTTTAACAATGCAGTAATGTTATATCGTTATTTTAGTGCCGGTGGTGGGGGTGGTGGAACCCCATCAAAAAGAAAAACAAAATTACCACTTTATATGATGATTCGATATTTTTAATGTTTCACGTGAAACAATTTATAAGAAAAAAGGAGTTGATAAAATGTTATTTACAAAAGGAAAGTACAAACACGAAATTGGCTTTGAAATTATGGTAACAGAAAACGGAGATATTCTTATTTCACCAGACCATCCGCTTTCTTTAAGATTATCCGAAATTTTTGATAAAAACAAGTGGACAAAAGTTGAATAGGGGGTTATAATATGGCTGTAAAAAATAAAGATGAAATTTTGGAAGCAATTAAAACAAGAGTAGGAGATAGCACGGATGACGAAACAATTTCATTTCTTGAAGATGTTAGTGACACGCTCACCGACTTAGAAACAAGAGCAAGTGGTGATGGTGAGGACTGGAAAACAAAATATGAAGAAAATGATAAATCGTGGCGAGAACGTTATACGAATCGTTTTTTCAGTAAAGAACCAGAGCCAGACCCTAAACCAGAGCCAGAACCAGAGCCAGAAGTGAAAAAAACATTTTCAGATTTATTTAAGGAGGGTTAAATATGCCTAGACGAGTTGCTGTTAGCACATTAAACGCAACAACAATGGACATTCTTAATGTAATCAGACAGAATGCTAGTTATGATTATCAGCAGAATGTGCCAGAAGTTACAAAGACAACAGATATTCCAAAAGTAGGTGAAGTAATTTATGGTACACCGGCTTTTGCGAATCAGTTCATTAACGCACTTGTAAACCGTATTGCAATTGTACGAATGCAGAGTGCAACATTCAACAATCCATATGCAATTTTGAAAAAAGGATATCTTGAGTTTGGTGAAAGCGTTGAAGATATTTTCGTTTCAATTGCAAAAGCGGTAGATTTTGATGTTGAAAAAGCGCCAAAAAGAGAATTTCAGAGAACACTTCCAGACGTGAGAAGCGTATTCCATACAATGAATTGGCGCGTGATGTACCCGGTTACCATACAGGATGAAGATTTACGACAGGCTTTTCTTTCAATAGAGGGGGTGCAGAACCTTATAGCAAAAATAGTTGATGCCGTTTACACCGCAGCTGAATATGACGAATTTTTGCTGTTTAAGTATCTGTTAATTAAAGCTATCAGCCACGGAAAAATGTTTCCGATTTCTACTGGACAGGCTAACGATTTAACTGATGCAGCTGTTAAATTTAGAGGGACATCAAATCTTTTACCGTTTATGTCATCAAACTATAACGAGTCTGGCGTTAAAACAAACACACCAAAAGACAGACAGGTTATTTTCATGGATGCAACATTCAACGCAGAATTTGATGTATCCGTTCTTGCTTCTGCCTTCAACATGGAAAAAGCAGATTTTATGGGTAGACTGTTTCTTATTGACAGTTGGTCTGAGTTTGACAATGATCGTTTTAATGTTATCAGAGCAAATTCTGACGGTATTGAAGAAATTACCACAGCTGAGTTAAATCTGATGAAAGACGTAAAAGCGGTATTGCTTGATGAAAATTGGTTTCAAGTTTACGACAACAATAACAAGTTCACTGAAAAGTATGTGGCTAGTGGTTTGTATTGGAACTATTTCTACCACACATGGAAAACTGTTTCTTACTCACCATTTGCGAACGCTGTTGTATTCGTTCAGAGCACACCAACAATCACTTTACCGACTAAATTAACAGTTGAAATTATCAGCAAAGACCACAGTGAAGAAGCTACCGTGTTTGCATTAAGTGCTGACACTGACGGCGCTAGCCTTGAACCTAACAGTGTACATTTTGTACAGGATGAGAGCACTACCGCAAACGGAATTGCTATTCAAAAGTATGGTGCTGTTATTATTCCTGCTTCTAAATCCGCTACCGAAATCACTTTAGTGGCAGAGGTTGGCGGTCAGACTTATAAGGGCGCTACAACCATTTCAAGTGCTAACAATGTCGGTGATACTGTAACAATGAATAAAGCGTAAATAGTCAATCTAGGGTGAGTTAATAACTTACCCTAGAGTTTTGAAAGAGGTTAATATATGTATATAGAGCCTAATACCAATATTCGTATTTTAAAAGACGTTCCTTTAGATAAAACATTTGACCATACCATATATTTTGAAAGCGCCAGTGCACAGGCTACTTATTTCATGGGATTGCAAAAATACAACTTGAATAATTACACGTACCAGAGAGTTAAGCGTGGTTATGCTAGGGTTGGAATAAAAGCTGATAATTTGTATGACTGTAATTATATGATGTTTCAAAACACATCATATGGTAATAAATGGTTTTACGCGTTTATCACTTCTGTTGAGTATTTAAACAATGAATGTTCACAGATTGAATTTGAAATTGATGTAATGCAGACATGGTTTTTTGATTACAGTTTAGACCAATGCTTTGTTGAAAGAGAGCACACAGTAACAGATAATATTGGTATTCACATTGAGCCAGAAAACGTGAATTTAGGTGAGTATGTGTTTAACGATTACAAAGATTTATCTGTTGCGCTAAATAAACTTGCAGTTTTTGTTGCTGTTAGCGACGCAGATGAAGCTCCCAATGGCACAGTTTATGACGGTGTGTACGGTGGATGTACATTACATGCGTACCCACTCGATAAGCCGGAATCAATAAACACGCTTTTAACGAAATACGCTCAAAAACCAGATGCAGTTGTAGCTATGTATATAGCACCGGCTATCGCCACTGGTACTGTTATACCAGATGAGGGAATGACAATTGTTTTTTCAAAAAATGCGTATTCGTTTAATAGTTCAAGTGGTGCGGTAAGTGATGAAATGAAAATAGATGGATATAAACCGAAAAATAAAAAACTATACACATATCCATATAATTTTTATTGTATTACAAATGCGGGGGCTTCTTCACTAAATTTAAGGTATGAGTTTTTTGAAAACCTAACGCCAGCCTGGAATATAACAGTACCAATGACAATGCCTATACAATGTGTACTAAGACCGCGCAATTACAAGGGTGCTGAACTAAATTTAAACGAAACCTTAACACTGACGAATTATCCTATGTGCTCGTGGAGTACAGATGCGTTTCGCGCATGGCTTGCGCAAAATGCTTTACCATTAGTGACAGAAACAGGGGTTAAAATGGTAAGCGGTTATTTAGGTGGTGGAGTTGTAGGTGCGACTGTAAACACTGCAAACACAGTTATGAAATCACTGTCGGAGGGGTATCAAGCTTCAATTCAAGCGGATGTTGTAAGAGGTAGTATTAACACTGGTAACAATAGTGTTGCTAGTGGACTACAATCTTTTTACGGCGGTAGATGTTCCATAAGTGCCCAATATGCCAGAATGATTGACGATTATTTCACTGTTTATGGATATGCTGTGAAAAGACTGAAAATTCCTAACAGAGATAGTCGTCCACATTGGAATTATGTTAAAACTATAGGGTGTACAATAACAGGTAGCATTCCGAGTGATGATATGCGGTTAATTTGTAGCATTTATGACAACGGTATTACATTTTGGAAAAATGGGTCTGAAATAGGTGATTATAGTTTAGATAATAGTCCACAAGGGGGTGAATAAATGGGAAACAGAAAAAGAGAAAAAACACTATTCGGTGAAAGTGCTACTGTAAATAATCTAACATATATGCAGTATTTGAACAGATTAACAGAGTTGAGCGTATCAATGTTTGAATGGAAAAATTTGCCACCTACAGTAGACGCAAGATATATTGAATTACATTTGTTTGAGACTGGGTCTATGGTTTATTTTGATGATGACGTAATAGGCAATCTTTGCTTAGACTGTTTACCTACCGGAAGATTAGATGTTTACGGAAATCCAGTGTTAAGGCGTGCTTATTCTGGATATAATAACTACCAGAAATTGTTGAAAGAAAGCAACAGTGTAATTATCTGGAATAACTATTTGCACACCAATTCAATTTTAGAGGTGAAAATGTTTGCAAGAAGATTGTATAACCTTGATAGAATTATAGATGTAAACGCTAATGCACAGAAAACACCAGTGCTGATACAAGGAACTGAACAACAGAGACTTACTTTAAAGAATCTATATAAAGAGTTTGATGGAAATTCCCCATTCATTTTTGGTGATAAAAACCTTGACTTAAATTCTTTAAAGTGCTTACAAACTGGTGCACCTTATGTTTGCGATAAATTGTATAATTTGAAACAAATGTATTGGAATGAAGCATTGACCTATTTAGGTATTAATAACACTGGAGCACAAAAGCGTGAACGTATGTTAGCTATAGAAAGTTCACAGGCACAGGGCGGAACTATTTCAAGTAGGTATTCCAGATTGCAGAGCAGAAGAGAAGCTGTTGAAAAAATCAATGCTATGTTTGGAACTAATATTGAAGTCAATTATAGAGAAGATTTTATGAGTATCTATGAGGGGCAAGGAGTTGATACCACAGAGGGAGAAAGTGAGGTTGTGTTAAATGAGTAAGTATACAACTGAGGTTCGTTTTATCTGTGAAAGTAAGTCGGGACTTGAAAATTCTAAAGGGTGCGATGATGTTGACGAAATTTTAAATAATAGTTGGAATAAAATTTTTACAACAAAAGCTGAAATTTTCGACGAAAATTACAGGGCTGTTATTTGCAAGAAAATTTTAAAGCATTATTATTTAAGAGAGATTTGCTCTGAAACTGTTGGTATCTGGAAGTTGTGGTTAAATACAAGATTAGAAGAGATTTTACCGTATTATAATCAGCTTTACAAAAGTGCTTTGTTAGAATTTAACCCATTGTATGACGTGAATATTACAAGAACACATAACCGAACTATTGACGAAAATAAAACAGAAAATGGGACTAGCACAGAAACAAGCACAGATAAAAATACAGGAAGTGGGACAAGGGATAATACTACAAGTGGTACTAATAAAAATAGTGGTACAAGTAGTGTTACTGATAATGGTTCTAGTAATAGCAAAGACTTGTACAGTGATACTCCACAGGGGACTTTAACTGGAGTTGAAACTGAAACATATTTGACTAATGCTAGAAAGATTACTAATACAGATAGCAGTACAAGTGAAAGTACTAATAGTGGTAATGGTGAATATGAAGATACTGGAAACGTTAAATATAGTGATACAAGTGAAAGAGCAAATACAAAAAATGGCAGTAATAGCAATACTGGAACGGTGAATAATACGGAAGAATATTTAGAAAGTGTTAGCGGTAAACAGGGAAGTGGTAGCTATAGTGGAATGCTGAAAGAATATCGTGATACGTTTCTAAATATTGACAGAATGGTTATTGCTGAATTTGATGATTTATTTTTCGGATTATGGTAAAGGAGAGAAAGTATGAGTGATGAAAGAACGATAAAGCCTAATGCGCCAGCTGATTTTACACCGCAGTTGGGAGATTATAAGACTTTGCAACCGTTTAGATACTGGTGTCAGAAAGTGTTGCCGGCGGTATATGATGATAGTTTAAGCTATTACGAATTGCTTTGCAAAGTGGTTGACTATCTTAATAAGACCATGGAAGATGTTGAAACATTACATGGTGATGTTACTAGCTTGCTTTCTACTTATGAGAAATTGCAGAGTTATGTAAATAACTATTTCAGTACACTTGATGTACAAGAAGAAATTAATAATAAACTTGACAGCATGGCAAAAGATGGATCTTTAACCAATTTAATAAGGGCATATATTGACCCTCTTATTAACGAACAAAATAACAAAATTACAGTTCTTGAAAATAGAATGAATACGTTTGCTAGTTTACCAGAGGGCAGTACGAGCGGTAATGCTGAATTAATTGATATTAGAGTACCGGCTAGTGGATTTAATAACAGTAAACCTTATCCGACAGCCGGTGAATCGGTTAGAGGTCAAGCTATTTCATTAAAGAACTATATCGAATATTTTAAAGATGATGTTACCAAAGCATTTAACGTATCAGAAAATATATATAGTCCACATTTATTTGCAAATACAAAGGGTATATCACTAACTATTGCTGATGGGACAGAATTTACAGATTCTACAACAACAAACGCAATTACAACAGGATATTTTGACACAAATGAGGGTGATGTGTGGAGATTTTATAGGTGGAACACTGCCAAAAACAATATTTATCCTATGGAAATACGTGTATTCTGGTTTGACGAAAATAAAAAATATATAAGTGGGGCAATTATAAACGGAGATGTGACAGCACCTACACGTTCGAGGTATTTACGTTTTACAGAAAAATTTACATTATTATATCCAGAATTAGACGTAATGGTTACTAAAAATTTCCCGTTTGGTGTAAATGATTACGAGCCATACGGTTTTAAACAATTAAAAGAATCATTTTTACCTAAAGAAACATATGAACTAGCACAAAAAAGCGGAACGCTTCATAACGGCGATACGTGGGTGTTAGAAAATAATAATATCATGGCAAGAAAAAATTTTGTTTTGAGTGGAAATGTAAACATATTTTCTACACTAGAAATGGGTCATGGTACAAAAATCAATACGCCATCAAGTTGGGTAGTCGTGGATAACGAAAATATCACAGTGTACTCAACGCCTACAAATAAAGTAACACTCCCACACGGTTTAACTATTACGAATACAATTCAGCTTATAATTGAAGTAGGGGCAAACTATAAGGCAAAAATCACATTAGTATCTAATGGAGAAAAATACAATACAGAACAAGATTGGGATGGAAACATTGGAAATATTTTTGTGAATAGTATTAATACAGAATTAGGACATTGTACAGTATCGTGGACTTGCAAAAACTATTCTTCACCGATATGGGCGTATGGTGATAGTTATTTTGGTATGGTGAATAAGGCTAGATGGATTGCTCAATTGTTAAGTAATGGGTACGGAACAAATATGCTTATTGACGGATACCCGGGTAGAGGTTCAAATGATGCTTATAATTCATTACAAACTTCATTAAAACATGGCAAACCAAAGTATATATTATGGGCTATGGGCATGAATAACCCAGACAATGATTCATCAGTAAACGAAACATGGAATAATATATTTGATAACGTAAAGAATATGTGTAAAGAAAATGGCATAACACTAATTGGATGTACAATTCCGAATACACCAACACAGTTTAACAGTTACAAAAATAACGTTGTTAGAAATGCCGGAATTAAATATATAGATTTCGCAAAATCAGTGGGCGCTGAAAACAAGGGGGCTTCATGGTATGACGGTATGTTGTCGAGTGACCTGGTTCACCCCACTGAAAAAGGTGCTATAACATTATATTTACAGGCATTAGCAGATTTTCCAGAATTAATGAATACTTAACTAAACTAGATTATACCCTATAGTGATTTAACTATAGGGTATATTTTTTGCCAAGTTAGCAACATTAATGTGTTATACATTTGACTCAAATAAATCACATTATTTTTTCTACTTAACAAGTACACCAATTTGTAATAGACGGAAAAAATGATGTACGCCGTTGAGTTGAATGGGGT
>ERZ791865.2007-NODE-2007-length-16557-cov-5.401588_pt1 | contig 16557 bp, 18 predicted proteins | sample MGYA00509942_ERZ791865 | MGnify/ENA primary metagenome ERZ791865 (study PRJEB30046, sample SAMN00792098) | human gut metagenome | study: EMG produced TPA metagenomics assembly of the A metagenome-wide association study of gut microbiota in type 2...
CGCGGGGCATACTCCTTGAAGAAGCGGCCCCTACGGCGCCAAGTCCATTTCCGAGATCGCCTGCAACGGTGCGGCTCCGGCCATCGGCATCGCCATTCACGACGCCTGCGGCGTGTGGCTGCGCAGCTGGCCCATGACCCCGGAGAAGGTCCTGAAGGCTTTGGGGAAAATTTGATTTCATGCGAAAAGCGGAGACCCCTTTGGGGCCTCCGCTTTTTGCATTAAGAAAGAAAAAGGCGCCGGCCTGGTTTTCCAGGCCGGCGCCCTATGTAATTTACAATATGGATCAGTGCAGATTCTCGCGGATGGCTTCGCACAGAGCGGTGATGCCCTGGACGATCTTCTCCTCGGGCATGCAGGAGTAGTTCAGGCGCAGGGTGTTCTCGTGGCCGCCGTTGGGGAAGAAGGAACCGCCAGGAACGAAGGCAACCTTCTTCTCCAGGCACTTCATCTGCAGCTCCTTGGCGTCCATGTACTCGGGCAGGACGACCCAGGCGAACAGACCGCCCTCGGGACGGGTGAAGGTGCAGGGCTCAGGCAGCTCCTTGGCCAGAGTCTCCATCATCACGGCGCGGCGCTTCTTGTAGCACTCACGGATGGTGTCCACGTGCTTATCCAGGTCGAACATGTCGATCCACTTGGAGGTCTCCATCTGACCGATGGTGGAAGCCTGCAGGGAAGCGGCCTGCTCCATGAAGTTGTACTTGGCCAGGATGGCATCGTCGGCGCAGACCCAACCCAGGCGGTAGCCGGGAGCCAGGATCTTGGAGAAGGTACCCAGGTAGATGACCAGGCCCTTGGTGTCCAGGCTCTTCAGTGCGGGCATAAACTCACCCTCGAAGCGCAGCTCGCCATAGGGGTTATCCTCTACCACGGGGATCTCATACTTATTGATGATTTCCATGAACTTGTGGCGGCGCTCCAGGTCCCAGGTGCGGCCGGTGGGGTTCTGGAAATCGGGGATGACGTAGATCATCTTCACGCGCTCGGTGGTGGCCAGAATCTTCTCCAGCTCCTCCATGATCATACCGCCGTCATCGGTGGGGACCTCAACGAACTTGGGCTCGCAGGCCTTGAAAGCGTTCACGGCGCCCAGGTAGGAGGGGCTCTCCAGCAGCACCACATCGCCGGGGTTCAGGAACACGCGGGCGGAGAAATCCAGGCCCTGCTGAGAGCCGGAGGTGACCAGGATATGGTCGGCGTCGGTGTGGATATTGTTCTTGGCCAGCATACGCTCGGCGATCTGCTCACGCAGGCGCGGGAAGCCCTCGGTAGTGGAATACTGCAGGGCAGCGCGGCCATTCTCCTTGAGGACGGCGATGGAGGCTTCCATCATCTGCTCCACGGGGAACAGCTCGGGGGCGGGCAGACCACCGGCAAAGGAAATGATGTCGGGCTTGGCGGTGAGCTTCAGCAGCTCACGGATCTCGGAACCCTGCAGCATATCCATTCTGTTTGCAAACTGTACCATAAAAATTTCCTCCTAATTACTTTTCCTATTCCTTTTTCGCAAGCGGCGGAGCAAGCTCCGTGTAGTCTTACTTTCACCATTTAAGCACATTTCACGCCATAAGTAAACCAACGAAATGGACAAAAATGCCCGAATCCCAAGGGTTTTTCCATTTTTGGATGAATTACTAAAAATGTATGGGGTACATTTGGCATTTTGACCGTTTCCACGGATGGGCTATTTGCCGGGGCGGGTGCATATATTTTTCTGAAAGGGGGACGGAGCTGTGACGGACTATCAAAGAGATCTCAGCCGGGAGAGACGTGTGCGGCCAAAACCGGAAAAGCCTATGAGCAAACGGGAGCGGCGGCGACTGGTGCGCCTGTCTGTGAGTGGGATATTGCTGGTGCTGGTGGTGGCCATAAAGCTGCTGATGCCGGACCTGGCCAACGCCTATAAGGACAAACTGCTGCACCTGATGGGAGAAAACACGGACTTTGTGGAGGCATTTTCCGCGGTGGGAAAGGCGTTTTCCAAGGAGGGTGGTATCCGGGACACCCTGGAGGATGCGTATACCGCCGTGTTCGGCGAGAAGAAACCGGAGGAGGCGGCGTCTCCCGCCCAGACGGCGGCGGTCTTTTCCGGGGTCTACACCCCGGAGAGCCTGCCGGAGCAGACGGCCCTCGACCAGCGGGTGCTGGGCTTTGCCTATGCCCCGCCCTTGGAGGGAACGGTGACGTCCTCCTTCGGCTACCGGCTGCACCCCATCGCCGGGGAGAATCGGTTTCACTACGGCGTGGACATCGACGCGGAGGAGGGGGCGGATATCCACGCCTTTGCGGACGGCGTGGTGGGCGTGGTGGCCCAGAGCAGCGACCTGGGAAATTATGTGACAGTGGACCACCCCGGCGGCTTTACGACCCTCTACGCACACTGCAAATGCGTCACAGCCTCCGCCGGGCAGACGGTGCGCTGCGGCGACATATTGGCCCAGGCGGGGCAGACCGGTGCGGCCACGGGGCCGCACCTGCATTTTGAGCTCCATGAGGAACAGGTTTACATAAATCCAATCTACTATGTGGTATCATAGGGGTGCAGCCGTGCGCATTTCGCCCACGGCCGTATTGCTGCTGGCGGTATTTGCACTGGCGGCGCCGCCGGTGTGCCTGGCGGCGGTTTTGCTGGCGGCGATATGCCATGAGGCAGGGCATTACGTGGCGCTGCGGCTGTGCGGCGGCAGACTGGCGGGGGTGTCCGTCTCGGCCTTTGGGGCACAGATGCGCATCCGTGACCGGTATCGGCTCTCCTATGGCCGGGAGGCACTGTGTGTCCTGGCGGGGCCACTGGTGAACGGGACGCTGTCGTGGCTGCTGGGCCTGGCCGGGGCGTGGAGAGAGGAACTATATATTTTTGCCGGGGCGCAGCTGATTTTAGGCGTGTTCAACCTGCTGCCCCTATGGGCCCTGGATGGCGGGCGGCTGCTGTGGATCGCCCTGGCCTGGCTGACGGATCCGTTCCTGGCGGACAAGGTGTGCCGGGTGATAACGGCGGCGCTGCTCCTGACCCTGGCGGCCCTGGGACTGGGGCTGTGGGTACGATACCGGACGGGGTTTCTGCTGGTGGGCGTTGCGGGGATCATTTGCTGCACCGGGCGGGAATTTGCACTTGCCAATCGGGGGCGGAGGGGGTAAAATATAAGAAATTATATATAATGGGAGATTATTGAACATTGGATAAGAGATTAGAACGCATTTTGCCCCGGGTGCAGAAGCCGGCCCGCTACACCGGCGGGGAATACAATGCGGTGAAGAAAGACCCGGCGCAGGTGGATACCCGCGTGGCCTTCTGCTTCCCGGATACCTATGAGATCGGCATGTCCAACCTGGGCATGCGGATCCTGTACGGCGTTATGAATAACATGGACGGCGTGTGGTGCCAGCGGGTGTTTGCCCCCTGGGGCGACATGGAGGAGGAGATGCGCCGGGCCCATATGCCGCTGTTTGCCCTGGAGAGCGGCGAGCCCATCACGGATTTCGACATCGTGGCCTTTTCCGTGGGCTATGAAATGGCTTTCACCTCTATTCTGAATATGCTGGACCTGGCGGGCATTCCCCTGCACAGCGGGGACCGGACGGGCCTTACGCCGCTGGTCATCGCCGGGGGCACCGCCATGTATAACCCGGAGCCCATCGCCGACTTTATCGACATCGTCAGCCTGGGCGAGGGGGAGGATGTGACGGTGGAGCTCATTGAGCTGCACCGAAAAGCAAGAAAAGAGGGGTGGAGTAAAGCAGAGTTCCTTCACAGGGCGGCCCAGGTGCCGGGGCTGTATGTGCCCAGCCTGTATGACGTGGAATACAACCCCGATGGTACCGTGAAAGCTATCAAGCCCCGGGACGGCGCGCCCAAGGTGGTGCGCAAGCGCATTGTGCAGGATATGGACAAGTCCTACTATCCTGCCAAGACTATCGTTCCCTCTACGGAGATCGTACAGGACCGGGTGACCCTGGAGCTGTTCCGGGGCTGCATCCGGGGCTGTCGGTTCTGCCAGGCGGGGTATGTGTACCGCCCGGTGCGCAATCGCAGCGAGGAGCTGTGCGTGCGCTACGGTGTGGAGGCCTGCAACGACTCCGGGTATCAGGAGGTGACCCTTTCCTCCCTCAGCACCAGCGACTATCCCCAGTTGACGGAACTGTGCGATGATCTGGAGGAGTTTTGCCAGGAACGCCATGTGAATCTGTCCCTGCCCAGTCTGCGGGCGGATAACTTCTCCATGAGCCTTATGCAGCGGCTGGCCAAGGGCCGCAAATCCGGCCTGACCTTTGCCCCGGAGGCGGGCACCCAGCGGCTGCGGGACGTCATCAACAAAAACGTCACCCAGGAGGAGCTGCTGGCCTCCTGCCGCACGGCCTTTGCCGGGGGCTATAACGCCGTGAAGCTCTATTTCATGCTGGGCCTGCCCACGGAGACCGATGAGGATGTGCTGGGCATTGCCGACCTGGCCGCCCGGGTCATGCACGCCTGGCGGGAGAGCGCGTCCAACAAGCAGCGGGGCGTGCGCATCACCGTGTCCACCTCCTGGTTTGTGCCTAAGCCCCACACGGCATTTCAGTGGGAGCCGCAGATCTCCAAGGAGGAATACGAGCGCCGGGTGAAGCTCCTGCGGGAGGCCATTACCACCAAGACCGTTACCTATAATTGGCATGATCCGGACACCAGCTTCCTGGAGGCCGTGCTGGCCCGGGGTGATCGGCGCATGTGCAAGGTATTGGAAACCGCGTGGCGTAAAGGGGCAAAGCTTGACGCCTGGGAGGAGTATTTTTCCCTGGACCGTTGGCTGGAGGCCTTTGCCGAGTGTGGACTGGATCCCCACTTTTACGCCAACCGCCGGCGGGAAAAGGACGAGGTCATGCCCTGGAGCGTCATTTCCAGCGGTGTCACGGAGGAATACCTTTGGCGGGAGCTGCAGCAGGCCAAGGCGGGTGTTACCACCCCGGACTGCCGCACCCGCTGCAACGCCTGCGGGGCCAACCACATGGTGGGAGGGACTTGCCATGTCTAAACTGAGATTGTTATTCATCAAGGAGGGCCCTGCGGCCTATATCTCCCACCTGGACCTGCTGCGCACGGTGCAGCGGGCTTTTCCCCGGACGGAATTGGAAATCAAGCACAGCAACGGCTACCATCCCCACCCCATCATCTCCATCGTCCTGCCCCTGCCTGTGGGGCAGAGCAGCCAGTGCGAGCTGCTGGATTTTGAGGTGACCCAGGATACCGATGGCAGCGGCATCGCCGAAAAGCTCAATGAGGGGATGCCCGAGGGCCTGCGGGTGCTGGCGTGCTACGAGGCCAAGCGCCCGGTGCGGGAGCTGGCCGCGCTAAAAGCGGAGGTCACCTTTGAATATGACAGCGGTGTGCCGGAAGATGCCGCCGCAAAGCTGCAGGCGCTGCTGAGCCGGGATGAGCTTATCATCCAAAAGCGTACCAAGCGCAAGGACATGGCGGATGTGGACATTGCGCCCATGATCTTGCGGACAGACTGGCAGGCAGGGGAGAGGGCCCTGGTGGGCACCGTCCTGGTCCAGGCGCAGAACCCGGGGCTGAACCCCCAGCTGCTGGAAAAGGCCGTGGAGCGATACGCCCCGGAGCTGACACCGGACTTTACCCGGGTGCGGCGGCTGGAGCTGCTGGACGCGGAGGGGAAAATTTTCCGCTGAAAACGAAAAAAATACTTGCGCCCGGAGCGCAAATGTGGTATTCTATACTGGCGTAAAAAGGGCGGTCCTCTGTCGTCGGCGCTCCGAAAGTGAGCGAGCGCCGCAAAATGGCGGCATGAACACCTATATTATTAGGAGGAAATATCCATGGATCTCATCAAGGCTCTCAACGAGAAGCAGCTGCAGGCTGAAAAGCCCCAGGTCAATGTGGGCGATACCGTCAAGGTACACGTTAAGGTCAAGGAAGGCTCCCGCGAGCGTATCCAGGTCTTCGAGGGCACCGTCATTGCCAAGAAGCACGGCGGCATCGAGGAAACCATCACCGTCCGCCGCCTGTCCTATGGCGTAGGTGTGGAGAAGGTTTTCCCCGTTTACTCCCCCTCCATCGAGAAGATCGAGACCGTGCGCAGCGGTTTTGTTCGCCGCGCCAAGCTGTACTATCTGCGTGACCGTGTCGGCAAGGCCGCCAAGGTCAGAGAGAAGCTGTAAGCAGCGATCCGAAAACCGCCGACGAAAGTCGGCGGTTTTTTCTTTTTGGAGGACGGCTGCTGGAGCGCCGAATGGCCGAGGAGATCGGGAGCCGTGAAAACTTCCTTGACGAGGCGACCAAGTGGGTGTATGCTAATGAAAAGGGCGTACAAGTGTTCGCTTTGTATGGCATAGAAGACGGAACCGATGCCACGCCGCTGTATGCGGTGGGCGGGAAAAAGGCCGCCGCTGCTGCGGCTGATATGCAGAAGTTTGTAAACGGAGGGTATCGTTATGACAAAGGCACAGGAACTGCTATTTCACGGATTAGAGGATTTCTCCGTGCCCAAGGGGATGGCAGCGGAGATATTCGTGAGACTTCACGAGGAGGAGCAGCAGGTACAGATGATGCGCTATATGGTGGCGAACGAAAAGGCAACTCCGGAAAATCTGCTGAGCGAAGCCCGGAGGATCAGCGGGGAGTAAAAGAAAAGTTCTCCATGCGGGAGCCTGTGGAGGAGACCCGCGACCTGCTGGCGCTGCACAATATGACGGTGGACAACCTGCGGGGGGCACTGAAGCTGGGCGGCCTGCCAATGCCCAGCGACGGGCGAACCATGAGCGATGCAGCGTTCGAGCGAAATAAAGAGCTCTCCTCAAGTGGTAGTGAACACCTGAACACGACAGGGCCAAAAGCCACAAGGGAAGAACTCTATACAACAGATATACTACGAAAAACACTTACTGTCAAGCCGAAGGGGCGGGCGGAAACATTGTCTATAATTTGAGGCATATAAAAGAAGAAGCACTCCCCAAATTGGCGGCTCTTCCGGCAAGGCCGGTGCTCTGTGGGGGAATGCTTCCGATGGAAGGCTGAGCACCCGGCGGACTTTACATGCCGACGTCAACCAAACCGCCAAAGGCGGAGAGGCCAATGCTCAACCTTCTATTGATAGTATACGCCAAACTGTTGCTGATAGTCAAGAAAAATCTTCCGACAAGGCGCAGAGCTCCATGCGGGACAGTGCCGGCCGGGATTAACGGAGGCTGCGTGAATATGGCTGCCGTTGTGCAAATGACAGGGAAAATCGCTATCATACGCATAGAATACTGGTGGCGGAAGGGCCTGTGTTTGAGGTCGGACAAAAACAGCACAGACTCCAAACCGGCGGGGGCCACATCCAAGCCGGATGCGCATGCCACACCAATGGACTCTGTGCATGACTCAATCATACGCTCTTTAACCATCGATAGTCAAGAAAAAACTTGCGGCGAGGTGCAGAGCTCCACACGGGATAGCACTGGGCGGAACCAATGAGAACATCAAGCCGGGCGAAAAGCCCTTGATAGGTAAGCGCGGCGATGGTAAAATGGGCGCGGTAAAGGCTTCGCTGAAGGAGGATTTGGAAAATGGAAGAGCGCGAAAAGAAGACAGAGGAGCTTTCCTTCGAAGAGCGACTGGCGAAGGCCTTAGAATCTTTGAAGGGGACTCCATTGCCTACGGATACAGGACCGTTCCTTGGGGATCTGCCGGAGAAAATGCCCGACAGGTTCAAAAAGAACGAAAAGATCTTGGGCATATAAAAAAAGAAGCGTTCCCCAAAATTAAGGGCTCTTATGCCGGAAATGGCAATGGCCCGCGGGGGAACACTTCCGATGAAAGGCTGAGCACCCGGCGGACTTTACATGCCGACGATACCCCCTCCACCAAAGGCGGAGAGAGCAATGCGCAACCTTCTGTAGATAGTATACGCCAAGCTGCTGCCGATGGTCAAGAAAAAACTTCCGAAAAGGTGAAGAACACCAATAACAAGACGCCCATGGCAGATCCGGACATTAAAATCTACGCACGGGAGGAAGTAAATTATGAGACAAGAGAGGCCGATGATACCGCACTATCAGGTGTGCGCGAAGTGCGAGAAGGTACACGAGGGGGCGAAGACCTGCGACAAGTATCCGGACGGAATCCCGAAGAAATACAGCGTGAGATGGGAAGACACGCCGGACGAGACGGGAATCGCGGAGGAGTGCCCGGACTTTGAAAAGGAGAAGGATCCGTATCGCTGGACGCCCCCGGAGTGGCGGAAAATCATAGAGGACATGAGACACGAGGCGGAGAAGGAGAAAACGTAAAAAGCCAGCAGCGGGACCTGCGGCTATCGGACCGGGAGGTGCTGCGCATGGCGGCGGATATAACCCAAAGAGACAGGAGCCAGTGATGGATTCGGAAGAAACACGGAAAACGAGATCCTTCTTCCAAGGGACACCCAGCTTGTTCCGTACCGGATGGAACGGATGGGACCGACGAGCATTCGAGTTTATGTAAGGGAGGAGACAATCAGCGATGCAGGAAAGACCAATGATTCCGCATTGCCGGGTGTGCTCCAGGTGCGAGAAGGCGCACAAGGGGGAAAAGACTTGCGACAAGTATCCGGAGGGGATCCCGGAAAAGTACAGAGTGAGGTGGGAAGGTCTGCCGGACGAGACGGGGATCGCGGAGGAGTGCCCGGACTTCGAGAAGGAGAAGGATCCGGAACGCTGGACTCCTCCGGAGTGGCAGAAAATTTTGGACGAACTGGAACGCGAGGCGGCGAAGGAGAAGGCGTAAAAAAGAGGCAGCAGGCGAGAAACTCGCCTGCTGCCTCTTTTGCAATATCAGATATACCGCTGGGTGTTCACATCGAACACGCCGCGGGTGGTGATGCGCAGAGTGGGGATTACCGGCAGAGCCATGAAGCTCAAGGTCATGAACGGGTCGATGTCCCTGGACACGCCCAGGCGGAAGGCCTCGTCCTTGGCGCTCTCCAGAGCGCTGTTGACCATGACCAGGGGATCGTCACTCATGATGCCTGCGATGGCCAGGGTCACCTCGCCCAGGACCTTGCCGTCCTGCATCACGGTGATGCCACCGTGATTTTCCGCGATGCGGTTGGCGGCGGCGGCCATCTCCTCCTCGTTGGTGCCCACCACGATGATGTTGTGGGAATCGTGGGAGATGCTGGTGGCCACGGCGCCAGCCTTCAGGCCGTAGCCCTTGATGTAGCCCAGGCCGATGTGATGGGTGTTCTTATGCCGCTCAATCACGGCCACCTTCAGAATGTCATACTCCACGTCGATATGGTCGATGTAGCCCGCGTCCTCGGAGATGATCTCCCCGGGCACCAGGCCGATGATGGCGTGGGGACGGCCGTCCTTGAAATCCTCCGCCGTCAGCTTGCCCAGGTGGAAGGTATCGTGGGCGCGGTTGACCAGGTAGGGATCGATCTCCGGGGTGGGGAAGTCCCGCAGCTGGCCATCGTACATCAGCTCGCCCCGCTTATAGACCATCTCAATGTTGAAATCATTGAAATTGTCGATGACCACAAAGTCGGCCAGGTAGCCGGGGGCGATGGCGCCGCGGTTATTGAGCAGGAAGTACCGGGCGGCGGTGTGGCAGGCGGCCTTCACGGCGATGATGGGATCCACGCCCAGGGAAATGGCCTTCTTCACGATGTAGTCGATGTGGCCCTTTTCCAGCAGGTCGTTGGGGTGCTTGTCATCGGTGCAGAACATGCAGCGGTCCACATATTTGTCGCACAGCAGGGGAACCAGGGCCTCCAGGTTCCGGGCGGCGGTGCCCTCGCGGATCATGATGAACTGGCCCCGCTTCAGCTTGGCCAGGGCGTCGTCAATATCGGAGCACTCGTGGTCCGAGTACACGCCGGCGGCGATGTAGGCGTTGAGGTCGTTGCCGGACAGACCGGGGGCGTGACCGTCGATCTTCTTATGATGGGCCTGGGAGGCCACGATCTTCTCCACCACCTGGGGGTCGCCGTTGACGGTGCCTACAAAGTTCATCATCTCCGCCAAACCCTGGACCCGGGGATGGTCATAGAAGGAGTCGATGGCCCGGTAATCCAAAATGGCGCCGGACTCGTCCAGGGGCGTGGCGGGCACGCAGGAGGGGAGCATGAAGCGCACGTCCACCGGCAGATCCTCCGTAGCCTGGAGCATGTATTCGATGCCGTCGGTGCCCATGACGTTGGCGATCTCGTGGGGATCGGTGATGACAGTGGTGGTGCCGTGGGGCAGGACCGCCTTGGCAAACTCCGTGGGGCTCACCAGGGAGCTCTCCAAATGGATATGCGCATCCAGGAAGCCGGGCAGCACGATCTTGCCGGAGACATCCATCTCCACCTTGCCGTGATACTCGCCCATGCCCACGATGAGCCCCTCCGCCACGGCGATGTCGCACTGGCTGAGCTCGTTGGAGAAAACGTTGACATAGGTGGCGTTTTTCAGCACCAGGTCGGCCGGGACGCGGCCGGCGGCCACGTCGATGACATGGAGCTTCTTGTTGAGCTTGCGGTTGATCTTGCCGGCATAGCTTTCTTTCACGGACATAATTTCGTTCTCCTTTCATACAGACGGGGGAGGAGCCCCCACAGCTGGTATCTGTTTTATTAATTTCTCATATTATCACAGCTTATCTTAAATGTCCACAAAAAATTGAAAAAAGATGGCTGCTTTTCAGCAGCCATCTTAAAAAATTTTTACTTGTTTTTATTTGATGGTTCCATCGGCGTTGAACACCGGCAGGGGGGCCAGGAACTTGATGTCCTTGCGCTGGGCAGCTGCGCCCTCGGCCAGGGCGGCAATGCGGTCCACCACGATGCCGCCTGCCAGCTCCACCAAATGCTCCATAGCCAGCAGGGAGCCACCGGTGGAGATCACATCGTCCATGAGTACGATGCGCTTGCCGCGGATCATCGCCGCGTCGTCGCTGCCCAGGTACAGCCGCTGGGTGCCGGCGGTGGTGATGGACTTATCCTCCACATGAATGGGATCGGGCATGTAGACCTTTTCCCCCTTGCGGGCGATGAAATACTTCGTCGCGCCGGACTGGCGGGCCATCTCGTGGATCAGGGGGATGCTCTTTGCCTCGGCGGTAAAGAGATAGTCGTAGCTGCCGGGCTCCAGCAGCTCCAGCATGGCCTTGGCGCAGGCCACGGTCAGCTCGGCGTCACCGAAGCAGATGAAAGCACCGATGTGCAGGTCGTCCGTCACTTTGCAGATGGGCAGTTCCCGGTGCAGGCCGGCCACTGTCAGCGAGTATGTATGCATAAAAATTCTCCTTTTGCCCCAAAAGCACCCGACATAAGAAAAGCCCTTCCCGTAAGGGACCGGCTTGGCTCAGGCGCACTGTCGCATGAGGCGATTATTTTTGGCTGCTGTGCGGGAGGACAAAAATTCCTCCCTATTCATTATATATAAGAATCAAAAAAAGTCAATACGAAATCGCGGTGGAACCGGTTTTGCGGCGGAAAAATCCGGCAGCCGAAGAAGTATTTGCACATTGCACAAAAAAACCACGTTTTTTTTTACGAAGAAGGGAATGTTTTTCCCCACGAACCTCTTGAGAAATGCCGGGAATGGTGTTATCATCTTTATGAACGGGACATGAGAGCCCGTCATATAAACATTCCGAATCGGAACATATTTTTGAGGAGGCAATTTTATGAATGCTTATCTGGCAAGCGTGCTCGAGAGCGTAAAGACCAAGCACGGCAATGAGCCTGAGTTCGTGCAGACCGTTGAGGAAGTTCTGTCCTCTTTGGAGCCTGTCATCGAAAAGCACCCCGAGTACGAGAAGGTCGATCTGCTGGGTCGTATGGTCGAGCCCGAGCGTATGTTCACCTTCCGCGTTGTGTGGTGCGACGATAACGGTCAGTGGCACACCAACCGCGGCTGGCGCTGCCAGTTCAACGGCGCTATCGGCCCCTACAAGGGCGGCCTGCGTTTCCAGAAGAACGTGTATGAAGGCATCATCAAGTTCCTGGGCTTCGAGCAGACCTTCAAAAACAGCCTGACCGGCCTGCCCATCGGCGGCGCCAAGGGCGGTTCCGATTTCGATCCCGCCGGCAAGTCCGACGCTGAGGTCATGCGTTTCTGCCAGAGCTTCATGACTGCTCTGTATCGTTACATTGGGCCCGACATCGACGTTCCCGCCGGTGACATGGGCGTGGGCGGCCGCGAGATCGGCTACCTGTATGGCCAGTACCGCCGCCTGAAGGGCGTGTGGGAGAACGGCGTGCTCACCGGCAAGGGTCTGAGCTACGGCGGTTCCCTGATCCGTCCCGAGGCTACCGGTTACGGCGCTATGTACTATCTGCAGGAAGTGCTGAAGCACGAGAACGACACCATCGAGGGTAAGCGCATTGCTATCTCCGGCTACGGCAACGTGGGCTGGGGCATCATGAAGAAGGCCGCTCAGCTGGGCGCCAAGGTCACCTACTTCGCCGGTCCCGACGGTTACGTTCACGATCCCGATGGTGTCATCACCGATGAGAAGCTGAACTTCATCCTGGAGATGCGTGCTAAGGATCCTATGCACTGCAAGCCCTATGCCGATAAGTTCGGCTGCGAGTTCGTCGCCGGTGAGAAGTGCTGGGGCGTCAAGGATGTTGACGTGTACATGCCCGCCGCTATGCAGAACGACGTTAAGATGGAGTCCGCTGAGAAGATCGCTGCTTCCGGCGTGAAGTACTACATCGAGGTCGCTAATATGCCCACCACCAACGATGCTCTGAACTATCTGCGTGCGCAGAAGGGCATCATCGTGGCTCCCTCCAAGGCTGTTAACGCCGGCGGCGTGGGCGTTTCCGCTCTGGAAATGGCTCAGAACTCCGAGCGTCTGGTCTGGACCGCTGAGGAAGTTGACCATCAGCTGCACAAGATGATGGAGAACATCCACAAGGTCTCCGCTGAGGCTGCTGCCGAGTACGGCCTGGGTTACGACCTGGTGGCTGGCGCCAACATCGCCGGCTTCAAGAAGGTCGCCGAGGCTATGATGGAGCAGGGCTGCTTCTAATCGGGCTGCTTGCTTCCAAAATAGATAACTGTAAAAAAGGAGAAGCCGAAAGGCTTCTCCTTTTTGTGTGTTTTGAGGTGGGCCCTGCTAAAATATTGGGAAATGGCGGGCATATTATTGACAAATCATTAGTGATGATTTACAATGAAATTGCGAGAGGTCACAAACACTGCTCAAGGAATCGATAGCGCACCGACTTCCGGTATTTATGGCCTCGTCCGCAAAATCACCACACCACAACGAGGCTTGTATTGGCCTTGTTGTGTTTTTGTTTGCGGAGAAAGGAGAGACTATGGAGGAAAAGACCCGTAGAAATTCGCCGGTACTTACTATCGTGACCGTTTTGACGGCCATACTATTGATCGCGGCCGTCATCTTATCCGTGATCTGCGTCCGGCAAAGGAATGCACTGCGCTATAAGTCCATCGTGACCCTCAGCATGGCCTATGCGTATATGCAGGAGGTGTATGAGGGAGAGGGGGCAGAGGCGCATCCCCAGGCCCATATGATCCTGCAAAGCCTGGAGGGCCTGGTGGATGATTTGGATGAACCGGCACAAAAGGTGAAGGAGCTGGTCCACCTTTCCGTACAGGTCCTCTCTGAGGAAAACTTCCCAAAAGTGGCACAAATCGTTCTGCCCATCCGGGTGGTTTTCGACACGGAAAATAAAACTGTGTCCACAGACATGGACCAGTTGGACCAGGCCATGGCCCAGCTGAAGGCCCTTGCGCCGCAGTAAGCGCCCATATAGATATGATAAGGCCCTCCGGCTGAGCCGGAGGGCTTTTGAATTGCAAAATCGCTTTATCATTTCCGGGGAGCGGAGCGACCGTGGGAATCCACACACCCTGAGGGGTCATTTCCTTTACAGATTTGCCTGCACAAACTGCATGAATTTCTGCGCCGCGGTGGTCTGGGGCACATCCCGCAGCACGCATAGATCTACGCTCCGGGGTGGGATGGTGAAGTCCGTTTGCAGCTTGCGCAGCTTGCCGCTGGCCAGCTCGTTTTTCACGAATTCCTCCGTCACCCCGGCCACGCCGAAGCCGATGGCCGCCAGGTCCACCAGCAGGCTCCGGGCGCCCAGCTCGATCTCCGGGTTCAGGTGGTGGCCGTTCTGCAGGAAGAACTTGTCCAGGTACAGGCGGCTGGAGGCCTTGCGTTCCAGCAGGATCAGCGGGAAATGCACGATCTCCTCCAGGGTATAGACGTGGTCAAAGTCGCAGTCGTAGTCCGCCGCTGCCACAAAAATGGAGTGGGTATCAAAGCAGCGGAAGGTGCTCAGAGAGGAGGCATCCTGGGGCGTGCTGGCGAAAGCAATGTCCACCTTGCCCGACTGCAGCAGGCCCAGCACCTTGTGGCTGCGGCCGGAGATGATTTGAATATGCACGCCCGGATACTGCCGGTGGAAGCGGTCCAGATAGGGCAGCAGGAACTGGCTGGTCACGGTGTCGCTGGCGCCGATGGTCAGGTGTCCCACCTGCAGCTGCCGGGATTGGGACAGCTTTTCCTCTCCAGTTTCCAGCAGGCCCATGGCGCTGCGGACGTATTCATAGAGCATTTTTCCATCCGGGGTCAGGGACACGCCCCGGGAATTTCGGGCAAAGAGCCGGGTCTGCAGGTCCGACTCCAGCTGCTTGACGGACTGGCTCACGGCGGACTGAGAAATAAACAGATTCTGCGCTGCGGCGGTAATATTGCCCGCTTCAGCGACTTCCTTGAATACGCGGTAAAGCTCCAGTTTTACGCTCATTGTTTCACCTCATATTAGGATAGGTTATTGAATGGTGTAGAACCATACAAAATAATTGTACCAAATTCCTGCAAAAAAGCAAGCATTTCTTTTCTGCCCTTGCATATTGGAGGGGAACGTGGTATCATAAAAAAAGTGCCGAAAAGGAGTTTTTTTATGAAGAAAATTATAAGTGTGCTGAAGCGGCAGGACCTGATGAATCAGATTTTGCTGGCGGCCGGTTTTGTACTGTGTATTGTGTCCATTTTCATGAAGCAGGCCCGGGTGGGGCTTATTTTCCTGGCCATCGTCTGCGCCCTGGCCATCTCCCGGAGCAGCAACAAGCGCAAGCGCATGAGCCGGCTGTTCGGCGCACTGTATTTCCATATGCCCGACGGGGAAATTTATCCCATGACCTACGAGCAGATGAAGTCGGAGTATGTGCATGGCCAGCAGAGCAAGTACGCCGGCCGCCGTGTCTCGGTGAAGTTCATGTATTCCGGCCTGGATGAAAACGGCGACATTGATACCGGCTTCGGCCTGCGCATCCGCGCGGATGAGAAGTATCTGCAGGACTGGAAAAAGGGGCAGATCCTGGTCGCCACGGGCCGCATTGCCGCCAAAAGCAGAGACTATTTTATGATCGGCGAGGTGGAGGAGATCCGCCTGTCCACGCAGAAAGAGGATTTAACCGTTTCGGACGAACCGAAAACGGAGGATCATACAAAACAGGAGGATAAACAAAATGAAATTCATGATTGAAACTTCTGCCCGTCACATTCATCTGACGCAGGAAACTGTTGAGAAGCTGTTTGGTGCCGGTTATCAGCTTACCAAGCGCAAGGACCTGTCCTATCCCGGTCAGTTCGCCTGCAACGAGCGCGTTACCCTGGTTGGCCCCAAGAAGGAAATGGCCAATGTGTCCATCCTGGGCCCCGTGCGTAAGGCGGACCAGGTGGAGGTCTCCGGCTCCGACGCCCGTGCCCTGGGCATTGACGCCCCCGTCCGCGAGAGCGGCCATGTGGAGGGCTCCGGCGCCTGCAAGCTCATCGGGCCTGCCGGCGAGGTGGAGCTGAAGGAGGGCGTGATCATTGCCAAGCGCCACCTGCATGTGCTGGAGGCGGATGCCGAGAAGATGGGCATCAAGAACGGCGAGATCATCCGCGTGGCCTGCGGCGGCGAGGGCCGCAAGCTGATCTTTGACGATGTTGTGGTCCGCGTGAACAAGGACGGCGCTACCACCATGCACATCGACACCGATGAGGCACAGGCTGCCGGCGCTCCCACCGAGGGCGAGATCTTCCGCGTCTGATCCTGACATATAAAAATAAAACCTCCGGCCCCGCCGGAGGTTTTATTTTTTTACTTGCGCAGCTTGTCCCAAAGGGTGATCTCCCCGGACTGGCGTGTCCGGTTCATGTCAATGACCCGCTGGTTGCGGCTGCCGCGGAACTGGAGGGAGATGTCCTTTTCCTCCGATATAAACCGTCCGTCGATGAGAATATCGATGCAGGAGAGCATTTCCTCCGTGGCCGCGCAGTGAGGGTGTGCGCCGGGGGTCAGCAGCTCCTCCAGCCGGTAGCCGGTGTAGCACCAAATGTTTTTCCGGGGGTATTTCTCCCGGATCCGGCGCAGCATGGGCAGCAGCGCCTGCTGGTTTTCCGGCTCGAAGGGGTCGCCGCCCAGCAGAGACAGGCCGCCGACATAGGATTTATCCAGCTCGGTATAGATCTCCCGTTCTGTTTCCTCCGTAAAGGGCCGGCCATAGCAGAAGTCCCAGGTTTCCGGCTGGAAGCAATCTTTGCAATGGTTGCGGCAGCCGGAAACGAACAGGGACACC
>ERZ791865.2010-NODE-2010-length-16537-cov-6.073595_pt1 | contig 16537 bp, 10 predicted proteins | sample MGYA00509942_ERZ791865 | MGnify/ENA primary metagenome ERZ791865 (study PRJEB30046, sample SAMN00792098) | human gut metagenome | study: EMG produced TPA metagenomics assembly of the A metagenome-wide association study of gut microbiota in type 2...
CCACGGCACCCGCCTGATGTGTCATTCCGAGGAGCGAAGCGACGTGGGAATCTCGTGCAGGCACTTGCAGCCCGTACAGGGTAACGATAAAACGTACCAACCGATTGCGTCTGTAGCGGCGCTCATTGAGCGCCTTGTAGGGGACAATTCAACCGCAGAAGGGCACTGGTGCACCACGGCACCCGCCTGATGTGTCATTCCGAGGAGCGAAGCGACGTGGGAATCTCGCAGTACCCAGCCGGATAACAGGGTACTCCCGGCGAAATCGCAACTGCCTTCCCGAGATTGCCACGGCCCCTTCGGGGCCTCGCAATGACAAATCGGGGGCCATCACTATTTTATCGGCGGCTTGTACGTGCCGCAGGTGTGCCGCCGGGAGGGGACAGCCCGGCCCCTACAATTTCACTGCCTTACTTCAAAATTCTTGCGGCGCTTTCCTCGGCAAACTGGCGGGTATAGAGGTCGTGGTAATAGCCGCCCTTCTGCAGCAGCTCCAGGTGCCTGCCCTGCTCGACGATGCGGCCGTCGCGCACGACGAGGATGAGGTCCGCCTTGCGGATGGTGGACAGGCGGTGGGCGATCAGGAACGACGTGCGGTCGCGCAGCAGGTGGTCGATGGCGTTCTGGATAAGCTGCTCCGTCTGCGTGTCGATGGAGGACGTCGCCTCGTCGAGCACGAAGATGCGCGGGTCGGCCAGCACGGCGCGCGCGAAGGAGATCAGCTGCTTTTCGCCCGTGGACAGGCGGTCGCCGCCCTCGCCGACGTCGCTGTCCCAGCCCTTTTCGAGCTTGGCTGCGACCTGATCGGCCGAAACGGTCCGCGCCGCTGCCTCGACCTCGGCGTCCGTGGCGTCCAGACGGCCGTAGCGGATGTTCTCGCGGATCGTACCGGAGAACAGATGCGGATTCTGCAGCACATAGCCGATGTTCGAGTGCAGCCACAGCTGGCTGCGCTCACGGTAGTCCCGGCCGTCGATGAGGATCTGGCCGGACGTCGGCTCAAAAAAGCGGCAGGCGAGGTTCACAAGCGTGCTCTTGCCCGCACCGGTCTCGCCGACGATGGCAACGGTCGTCCCGGCGGGGATTTTCAGCGAGAAGTGCGACAGCACGTCCTCACCGCCGTCCGGATAGCGGAACGTGACGTCGCGGAACTCGATGTCGCCGCGCAGCGGCTCCCAGTTTTCGCGCTTGGGGTGGAAGGCGTCGCCGTAGCGGGCGATGACCTCCGGCGTGTCGGCGATCTGCGGCTTTTCGTCCAGCAGGCCCGTCACGCGCTCGATGGAGGCCTGCAGGGAGATGAATTCCGCGATATTCGCGGCCGTCATCTGGATCGGCTCGAAAATGCCGACGGCGTAGGTCGTGAAGGCCGAGAGCGTGGCGATCTGCAGCACCTGCTCCTGCACCATATAGCCGCCGCGCAGCAGCACGATGGCCACGGCCGCCGTGGAGCAGAACAGCACGAGGGGAATATACACGGCGTTCAGCCGCGCGGCACGGATGCCGCAGTCGTGCATCTCCTTTGTCAGCGCGCGGAACGAGGCCGTGTTCTGCTCCTCGATGCCGAGGGTCTTCGACGTCTTCGCGCCGGTGATGCCCTCGTTGAACGCGCCGGTGATGCGGGAGTTCAGCTTGCGGACACGGCGGTTCCAGTGCAGGATGCGATTCTGAAAATAGCCCGTGAGCACGGCGATGACCGGCACGATGACGATGACGACAAGGGCGAGCTTCCAGTTGAGCAGCAGCATCGCGGCGAACGTGCCGAGCACATAGAACATGGCCCAGAGGATATCCGTCAGGTTCCACGCGACCATGGAGGCAATGCGCGAGGTGTCGCTCATGACGCGGCTGAGCAGATAGCCCACCGGCGTGACGTTATAGAACGAGAACGACAGCGTCTGCAGGTGCGTGAAGAGGTTCGCGCGCATGTCGCGCCCGGCGCACATCTCAATCTTCATGGAGTTGCGCGCAAAGGCCACAACGGACAGGGCCTGCAGCAGGATGACGCCGAAATAGCACAGCGTGTAGGGCAGCAGGCCCGACAGCGTCCCGGCCTCGATATAATTTGAGATGGCATAGCGCTGGAACAGCGGCAGCACGACGTCGATGGCGGCCGTGATCAGGTTGAAGGCGAACATGCCCGCAAAATCGCGGCGGTATGGCCGCATGACGGGCATCAGGCGCTTCCAGATGCCCCATTGGAACGATTTGGTATAGTCCTGTTCATCAAAGGCAGGCATCAGACTCCCTCCTTTCCGAGCAGGCGGCGGTCGTCGCTGCTCATCTGGATTTCATAGATATCGCGGTAAATGCCGGGCTTGGCGATGAGCTCGGCGTGTGTGCCCAGCTCCGAGACGCGGCCGCCGTCGAGCACGAGGATGCAGTCGGCCTGCATGAGTGTCGTTACGCGGTGGGAGATGAGCAGCACCGTCGCCTTGCCGAGCGATTCGTGCAGGGCGGCGCGGATCTTTGCGTCCGTCTCGGCGTCCACGGCCGAGAGCGAATCGTCAAACACCATGATGGGCGCCCTCTGCATCAGCATGCGCGCAATGGCCACGCGCTGCTTCTGCCCGCCGGACAGCGTCACGCCGCGCTCGCCCACGAGCGTCTCATAGCCCTCCGGGAATTCGCAGATGGCCTCGTCCACGCAGGCAATGGCCGCGGCGCTGCGCAGCTCCTCCTGCGGCGCGCCGGGGCGCGTGGCGGCGATGTTCTCGCGGATGGTCTGCGAGAACAGGAACGGCTCCTGCAGCACAAGGCCGATCTGGCTGCGCAGGCTCTCGCGCGTAAAGCTGCGGATGTCCACGCCGCCGATGGTGATGCGGCCCTCCTGCAGGTCGTACAGCCGGTCGAGCAGATGCACGAGCGTACTCTTGCCCGAGCCGGTGCCGCCGAGGATGGCAAACGTGCTTCCCTGCGGGATCGTGAACGAGACGTCCTGCAGCACGGGCGTCTCGCCGTAGCCGAACGTCACATGGTCAAAGACGATGTCGCCCGCCGCGCTGTGCGGCGCGGCCTCGGGCGCGTCCTTCTCCTCCGGCGCGCGCAGGATATAGCCCACGCGGTCGAGCGACACGCCCGCCTTGCTCATGTCCGAAAGCACGCGGCCGAGCGAGCGCACCGGCCACGACAGGGCCTCGTTATAGCTGATGAAGGCGAGAAATTCGCCGAGCGTCATATTGCCGTGCACGCTCTCGACGATGCCGCAGACGATGATGACCATGACCTGCAGGCACGTCAGCAGCGTGCCGGAAGCCCAGTAGACCGACAGCAGGCGGCCGAGGCGGATCCACAGGCTGGCAAATTTCTCGTTCTTTTCGCAGAAGCGGTCCGTTTCGAAGCGCTCGCGGCCGAAGGCACGCACAACGCGCACGCCGGTCAGGTTCTCCTGCGCACAGGTCGTCAGGTCGCCCTCGGCCTCGTCCGCCGCCTGAAAGCGGCCGGAGATGCGCCGGTAGAACACACCGGACGACAGGCCGACGATCGGGATGAACGCCAGCGCCACGAACGACAGCCGCACGTTCATCCGGAACATGATGACGAGATATAAAATGATGAGGAAGACCGTGCGCACGACCTCGACGAGCTGGTTGCACACGAACGTGCGGATGACGTCGACGTCCGAGGTGCAGCGCTGGATGATCTCGCCCGTGGAGTGGGCCGTGTGCCACGAAAAGCTCAGGTGCTGGATGTGGTCATACAGCCCGTCGCGGATGCGCTTGACGAACGACTCCGACCCGCGCGAAAGCTGCGTGCGCTGGCCATAGTTGCAGAAGCCGCGCAGCAGGGCCAGCAGCAGCACCGCCGCGGCCGCGAGCCACAGCGCGTGAAGCTTCTGCGCCTGCAGCAGCGGCAGAAGCGGCTGCAGAAACGCCGGGAGCGACGGCTCCTCTGCGCCGAGGATGGAGTCCACCGTCAGACGGATGACCTGCGGCGTGAGGGCATTGAATACCATCCCGAGGCAGGCGCACAGCAGGGCCACGACAAAATAGTGGATGCTGCCGCGCAGAAAGCGCACGATGAGCTGCACCTTCTCCCGCCACGGGATCGATTGCGTTTCCATAGAAGATCTCTCCTTTTTTCTGATTGCCGGGGGATGTTGATATGCTGACTGTAACGGCCTTCTCTCTCAAAGGCACTGCCGCAATAAATAAAAAACGCCTCTCCTGCCGGAGAAGCGCACAACAAGGAACAAAACAGGGCCTTTTATCCCCGCTTCCGGGCGCGCAAAACCGACAGACCGGTCCCCTGAACCAAAATAGAACCCGCTGCAAAGTACACATAGGACATTCTGCGCGCCTCCTTTCGTAAAATCTGATATTCAGTATAGGGGAAAACAGTGACTTTGTCAACCCTGATGTCCGAAATAATTCGGGAAGCACCGCATTATTTCTCGAGAGCGTTCGGCGAGAGCTTTTTGTCAAGACAAGGCTTGAAACGTGCAGAGTGCTTTGTGTATCTGCAGGGGGCAAAGCCGCCAACGGCTGTGCAATACATCAGGCCTTTCGAACCGATAGATCGGCGAAAAAAGATCCGGCGAAGGCCGAAGCTGCAATTGTGCGCTGTTGCCCCAGAGGTTTTTCCTTGCCGTTTTGCCGCATTTGTGGTATGATCGGGGGAGAATTGCAACGGAAAGGAACGAAGAAACCATGAAATGGATCATTGCCTCGGACCTGCACGGCTCGGCCCACTACTGCCGCCGGCTCCTCGAGGCCTGGAAGCGCGAGGAAGCGCCGCGCATGCTCTTCCTCGGCGATCTGCTGTATCACGGCCCGCGCAACGACCTGCCCGAGGGCTATGCGCCGAAGGAGGTCATCGCCCTGCTGCAGGAGCGGCAGGCCGACATTTTCTGCGTGCGCGGCAACTGCGAGGCCGAGGTCGACCAGATGGTGCTGCCCTTCCCCGTTCTTGCGGATTACTGCCTGCTCGAGTCGGCGGGCCATCTCATCTATGCCACGCACGGCCACCATTTTAACGAGGACCATCTGCCGCCCCTGCATCCGGGCGACGTCCTGCTCCACGGCCACACGCACATCCCCTGCCGCACCCTGCGCGACGGCGTCTATGTCCTGAATCCCGGCTCCGTCTCCATCCCGAAGGCCGGGAGCTGGCATGGCTATATGACGCTGGAGGACGGCGTGTTCACCTGGAAGACGCTCTCCGGCGACGTGCGCGACACGCTGCGGCTCTGAGGAGGAAGACCATGGAATTCACAGCAGCGCAGGACGGCCTGCGCGTGGATGTCTTTCTGGCTGGCTGTCTGCCGGAGCTGACGCGCAGCGCCGTGCAGCGCCTGCTCGCCGAGGGCGGCGTGACCTGCGGCGGCGCGCGCGTGCGGAAAAACGCGCGCACGGAGGCCGGAGCCGCCTACGCCGTCACCCTGCCGGAGGCGCGGCCCGTCGAGACCGCTGCACAGGATATCCCGCTCGACATTGTCTATGAGGACGAGGACGTGCTCGTCATCAATAAGCCGAAGGGCCTCGTCGTCCACCCGGCCGCCGGGCACGAGGACGGCACGCTCGTCAACGCCCTGCTCTATCACTGCGGCGACAGCCTGTCCGGCGTGGGCGGCGAGCGCCGCCCCGGCATCGTCCACCGCATCGACCGCGACACGACCGGCCTGCTCATCGTGGCGAAGAACGACTTTGCCCACCGGCGCCTTGCTGCCCAGCTCAGCGACCACACGCTGCGCCGCACCTATGAGTGCATCGTCCGCGGCGGCTTCCGCGAGGACAGCGGCACGGTCAATGCGCCCATCGGCCGCGACCCGCGCGACCGCAAGCGCATGGCCGTTACGGAGAAGAACAGCCGCGAGGCCGTGACGCACTGGGAGGTCATCACGCGCTACGGGCAGTATACGCACCTGCGCTGCCGCCTCGAGACCGGCCGCACGCACCAGATCCGCGTGCATATGGCGTGGATCCGCCACCCCATCGCGGGAGACCCGGTCTACGGCATCGGCAAGCCGGAGCTCGGCCTGCATTCGCAGTGCCTCCACGCGAAGGAGCTGACGTTCCTGCACCCCCGCACCGGCGAGGAGATGACGCTCTCCTGCCCCCTGCCGGAGGAGTTTGAGCATGCGCTGAAGAAGCTGCAGAGGATGATGTGACAAGGCCGGTGGAGTGTGGAGGGTTGAGAGTAGAATGTGAAGAGAGAAAAGCTTTCAGATTTGTCATTGCGAGGGCGCTTTGCGCCCGTGGCAATCTCCTGCAACAGCTTGCGAATTCGCCGAGGCCTTCCTGCTATCTACCATTGTACTGCGAGATTGCCACGTCGGCCTGCGGCCTCCTCGCAATGACAAATCGGAGGCTTTTACCATTTTAACGACAGCCTGTTGATTGCGCCGGTGCTGCGCCGGGAGCGGCATGCCGCTCCCCTACAACGCTCCATCGATACCCTCATTTTCCCATAAAACCACCGCAAGCCGGAGGCATTGCCTCCGGCTTGGTGCATATTCTCAGGTGCTGCCTCATACTAGAATCTGATAAAAAGCTTTAAAAGCTTTTTATAGCGCCGAGGGCGCGTCAGATTCTGCATGAGACGGCGCAGCGTGCGTCAGCACGATGCGAGTGTGCGTAGCACACGGGATTCCTGATTAAATGTTTTAATCAGGAATCAGTATCAGAACTTTCCCCCGCCGCCGCCGAACGACGAGCCGCCGGAGCCGGAATGCGCGTCGCTTCCGCTGCGGTCGTTGTCCTTCGGGCGCGCCGTGCGCGTCGTGTTGGCATAGAGGAACAGGTCGGACTGCTGTGTCAGGTGCAGGCTGTCCTGCACAACATAGCTGTTCGCAGCGGGCTGGCGGCGGACGGTTTTGTGTTTTGCGGCCATTACGCCGACCGTGATGCCGCCGATGAGTGCGCCGAACAGCAGGCAGGCCACGACCCACAGGAAGCCCGGCGCTTCAAACGGCTCGTCAGGCAGGTTCCCCGTGTCATAGGCTGAGCCGTTTCTCGCTTGGTTGACATAATCCTCGCATTCCTCCGCGAACGTGGAAAATGCCGCGGCATATTCGGCGTTCGAGAGCTGGGGCAGGAAGCGGTCCGCCATGGCCTCGCGCCCGGCGGGGGTGATGGCGGTGATGCCGAAGCCATGCGTGGCGATGTACCAGTCGCGCGTGTCCATGGCCACGAGCAGGAGCGCGCCGTCGCGGTCCTCGCCGAGGCCGTAGTTGTTGTACCAGAAGAAGTCCTCTGCGTAATTCCGCGGCGTTTCGCCGTCGAGCGAGTCGACGGTCACGATGACGATGTCAAACTGCAGCGCCTCGCTGCGGCTGTCGAGGTCGGCCAGCAGCGCTTCCGCGTCATCCGCCATCAGCAGGTCTGCGTTGTCCACCAGCCGGGGCAGATCCGCCGCTGCAGCGGGCAGGACCAGAAGCGCCAGCAGGGCAAGCAGCAGCGTGAGCAGGGTAAGCGTTCGTTTCATATCCGTGCCCTCCCTCAGTGCAGCAGCTGCCACAGGCACACAAGGCCATAGGCTGCCGCTGCCGCGATGCCGCTGACCAGACCGAACCAGCGCCACTTCTTCCCCTTGTCCACGGGGAGGTCGCCGACGAATTTGCCGGTCTGGCCGTTCATGGCGAACGAGAACGTTTTGCCGTTCCATACGGTGTTCAGCAGCCACACGGGGTAGAGCGCATAGCGCACCCTGCCGTTGGCCAGGCGGACGGATGTGCTCTCGGGCACGACGGTGTGATAGCCCACGACGGTCGAGGCGAACACGGACTCCGTGCTCTTTTTCACGCGCTCGTTCGCGCGGCCGATGCTGTCGTCTGCGTTCACATCATAGCGGTCGGCAAGATAGCCGGACAGGTAGGCCGTCTGAAAATCGACCGCGCTGGAGAAGTCAAACGGCTCGATGGATTCCATCAGGTCGTTCGGCATGCGGGAAGAGCCGTCCACCGGGACGTGGGTGAAGCTGAGGTCGCCGCTGCGCAGGATGGCATAGTGCTGCGTCTCGGTATAGTCATAGTCGCGGTCGCTCCAGGTGCGGATGCGCGTCGCGTGGTAGCGGATGTGGGCGTCGGCGTCGGCGTCGAACAGCCAGAACGGCACATACACGCCCTTGACCTCGGAGATGCGGTTTTCGCTGCGGAACAGATTCGGCAGCAGGCGCTTGCCCTTCATATGGTTGCGCAGGGCGGCCTCGGCCGCCTTTTTGTCGAGCTTGAAGGGAATGACGTAATCCGGCTTCAGGTCGCCGGACAGGCGGCCGGTCAGCACGATGGGATTGCCGCAGAACGGGCAGGCCGTCGCGGCGGTGCTCTCGTCGCACACCAGCTCGCCGCCGCAGCTCTTGCAGGTGTAAACGCCCATCTGCACGTCGTCCCACGGCTGCTGCGCCGCGTCCCAGTGCATGTCGTCCTTGGCGTCCTGCTTCAGCGCGTCGTCATAGCCCTCGAGCGTCTCTACGTCGAAGGTCGTGTCGCAGTACGGGCACTTCATCTTCTGCAGGCCGCTGTCGAATTCCAGGCGGCCGCCGCAGCAGGGGCATTTGTACTGGATCGTTTCAGCCATGCGAGGTTCCCACCCTTTCGTCAGACCTGATCGTTGAAGTCAAAGGGGTCGCCGCACTCGGGGCAGAATTTCGGCGGATGGCGCGGATCCTCCGGCTGCCAGCCGCACTTGTCGCAGCGGTACTGCGGCTCGTTCGCGGGCTTCTTCGCGCCGCAGTTCTGGCAGAACTTGCCCTGATTCACCGTGCCGCAGGCGCAGGTCCAGCCCTCGGCAGGGCGCGGCTTGCCGCAGGCGGAGCAGAATTTTCCGGTGTTCTTCTGGCCGCAGGTGCACGTCCAGCCGTTTGCGGCAGGCTGCGGCTTCTTTGCTCCGCAGCTCGGGCAGAAGTTGCCCGTCGCCGTTGCGCCGCAGCTGCATTTCCAGCCGTCTGCAGCCGGTGCAGCCGGTGCAGCCTTCTGCTGCTGGCCCATGGCATAAAGCTCCTGCGCATTGAGGCCGCCTGCCTGCTGGGCCATGCCCATGCCCATGAAGCCCATCATCGCGCCGTTCTTGTTCCCGGCGGCGGTCTTCATGGCCTCGGCCTGTGCACCCGTGAGCGTGGCAGCCGCCATGGACGGATCGCGCAGCATGGCCGTGCGCTGTGCCTGCTTGATGAGCTCCGCGTCCTCCTCGGGGAGGCTGATGGGGTTCATGGCAATGGAGACGACCTGCAGGCCGCGCAGCTCGCCCCACTTGCGAGAGAGCGTCTCGTTCATGAACGTCGAAAGCTCCTCGGCGTGGGCGGGCAGAGCGCTCGGGCGGACCTCCAGCTCGGAGATGCGGGCAAAGGCGGGCTGCAGCGCGCTGATGAACTCCGTCTTGAGCATGCTGTCGATCTCGGAGCGCTTGTAGTCGCCCTCGACATTGCCGCACACATGCGTGTAGAACAGCATGGGGTCGGAAATTTTGTAGGAATACACGCCGTTGCAGCGGACGGACACGTCGATATCCAGCCCGATGTTGCGGTCGACGACGCGGAAGGGGATCGGGGTGGCCGTGCCGAACTTGTTGTCCACGATCTCCTTGGTATTGAAGTAGTAAACGCGCTGGTCCTTGCCCGTGTCTCCGCCGAACGTGAAGCGGCGGCCTACGGTCTTGAACGTATCGAGCAGGCTCTTGCCGAATGAGCCGGTAAAGATGCTCGGCTCCGTCGAGGTGTCAAAGACGAACTGGCCCGGCTCGGCGCAGAATTCCACGACCTTGCCCTGCTCCACGATCATCATGCACTGGCCGTCCGCCACGGCAATGACGGAGCCGTTGGAGATGATGTTGTCGCTGCCCTTCGTGTTGGAGCTGCGCCCGGAGACGCGCTTTTGGCCCTTGACGGCCAGCACCTCCGGCGACAACGCGTCGCAGTAGAAAAATTCCTTCCATTGATCGGCGAGCGTGCCGCCGAGCGAGCCGGCGCCGGCTTTGATCAGACCCATAATATGCTCCCTTCCCTGCTGCAAGCAGATTTTTTTCCCATTATACCAGCTTTGACGGGAAAATGGTAGCCCTCGGCGCAGAGAATTTTGCGTGACAGGGGATGCGCAGGCGCATCGCAAGTCCATTTCGGTGTGCAAAAAAGCCTCGCAGAGTTCGCCGCCCGCAGGCGGACGATCCGTGCGAGCAGCGGACTGCGGTCCGATTGCCGGAAAAGCCTGAAGGGATTTTCCGGCAGTAAAAAACAGGCCGCATTGCTGCGGCCTGTTCGGAAAATATGCAATTACTCAGCCTTCGGGCTTGCGGCGACCAGAGCCTTGCCGACCTCGTTGCCTTCGTACTTGACGAAGTTCTTGACGAAGCGGGAGGCCAGATCCTTTGCCTTCTCGTCCCACTGGGAAGCATCAGCATAGGTGTCGCGCGGATCGAGGATCTTCGGATCGACGCCGGGCAGCTCCGTGGGGACTTCGAAATTGAAGTACGGGATCTTCTTCGTGGGGGCGTTCAGGATCGCGCCGCTCAGGATGGCGTCGATGATGCCGCGGGTGTCCTTGATGGAGATGCGCTTGCCGGTGCCGTTCCAGCCGGTGTTGACCAGATAGGCCTTTGCGCCGCTCTTTTCCATCTTCTTGACGAGCTCTTCGGCGTACTTCGTGGGATGCAGCTCGAGGAAGGCCTGGCCGAAGCAGGCGGAGAACGTCGGGGTCGGCTCGGTGATGCCGCGCTCGGTGCCGGCCAGCTTCGCGGTGAAGCCGGAGAGGAAGTAGTACTTCGTCTGCTCCGGGGTCAGGACGGAAACGGGAGGCAGAACGCCGAAGGCATCTGCGGACAGGAAGATGACGTTCTTCGCAGCGGGCGCAGAGGAGATCGGGCGGACAATGTTCTGAATGTGGTTGATCGGGTAGGAGACGCGGGTGTTCTCGGTGACGGACTTGTCGGCAAAGTCGATCTTGCCGTTCTCGTCGAGCGTGACGTTCTCGAGCAGGGCGTTGCGCTTGATGGCGTTGTAGATGTCGGGCTCGGAATCCTTGTCAAGGTTGATGACCTTGGCATAGCAGCCGCCCTCGAAGTTGAACACGCCGTTGTCGTCCCAGCCGTGCTCGTCGTCGCCGATGAGAAGGCGCTTCGGATCGGTGGACAGCGTGGTCTTGCCGGTGCCGGACAGGCCGAAGAAGATGGCGGTGTTCTCGCCGTTCATGTCGGTGTTGGCGGAGCAGTGCATGGAGGCCAGGCCCTTGAGCGGCAGGTAGTAGTTCATCATGGAGAACATGCCCTTCTTCATCTCGCCGCCGTACCAGGTGTTGATGATGACCTGCTCACGGGAGGTGATGTTGAAGGCCACGCAGGTCTCGGAGTTCAGGCCGAGCTCCTTGTAGTTTTCGACCTTCGCCTTGGAGGCGTTGTAGACGACAAAGTCCGGCTTGAAGTTCTTCAGCTCTTCCTCCGTCGGCTTGATGAACATGTTGGTGACAAAGTGGGCCTGCCATGCGACCTCGACGATGAAGCGGATGGCCATGCGGGTGTCCTTGTTCGCGCCGCAGAATGCGTCGACGACGAACAGGCGCTTGCTGCCCAGCTCCTTCAGAGCGATGTCCTTGACCGCCTTCCAGGTCTCTTCGGTCATGGGATGGTTGTCATTCTTGTAGGCGTCGGACGTCCACCACACGGTGTCCTTGGAGTTCTCGTCCACGACGATGTACTTGTCTTTGGGGGAACGGCCGGTGTAGATACCGGTCATAACGTTCACGGCACCCAGCTCGCTGACCTGGCCCTTTTCGTAGCCGGTGAGCTCGGGCTTGGTCTCTTCCGCGAAGAGCATCTCGTAGGAAGGATTGTGCACGATCTCGGTGGTGCCGGTGATCCCATATTGCTTCAGATCGATTTCAGCCATTTTGGATTACCTCTTTCTTTGAACTGTCCGGCTGCCGGAGCAGCCGTGAAATTACTTCTGCACTACGTTTCCCGTAGTTTCGCATCTATATATTACGATTTTTTTCGGACAAAATCAATCCTTTTTTATCGTTTTGCAAAAAGTTCATAATTTTGCCGAAAAAGGGACGGAAAAACCGCCGATGGAGCGTTGTAGGGGAGCGGCGTGCCGCTCCCGGCGCAATGCTGCCGATCCGAACAGGCTGACGATAAAACGGCATGCAGCCCCGATTTGTCATTGCGAGGAGGCGCAGCCGACGTGGCAATCTCGGGAAGGCAGTTACGATTTCGCCGGGAATGCCTTGTTATCCGACCATATTCTGCGAGATTCCCACGTCGCGTTGCTCCTCGGAATGACAAACTTGGGAGCCTTGCGCCGATGAATTTGTGCCGTGATCATTGCCGGCCTGCATGGCGCTCACTGAGCGCCGCTACAGACGCAATTGGTTTTTACGTTTTTATCGGTGGCCTGTACGAATCGACAGTGCAGCGCCGGGAGGGACATGTCCCTCCCCTACAACGCCCGGCTGGCGGCCGTGCCGAAAAATTCCCCGGAGCATGTGCTCCGGGGAACGGTTCCTTTTAGTCGCGGGCCTTTGTGTCGATCTCCGCGCGGCACTTTGCGCGGAAATCGTCTACGCTCATGGCGCCGAGATCCACACCGGCGCGCGTGCGGACGGACACGGTCTGGTTCTCCATGTCGCGGTCGCCGACGACGAGCATATACGGGATCTTCTGCATCTGGGCCTCGCGGATCTTGTAGCCGAGCTTCTCGCTGCGGTAGTCAGACTCGGCACGGATGCCCGCGTCGCGCAGACGGTCGACGATCTCCTGCGCATAGTCGTGCGCGCGGTCGGTGATCGGCAGAACGCGGACCTGCGTCGGCATCATCCACAGCGGCAGCGCGCCTGCGTACTTCTCGATGAGGTAGGCCAGCGTGCGCTCGTAGCAGCCGAGGCTCGTGCGGTGAATGATATAGGGACGGACCTTCTGGCCGTTCTGGTCGGTGTACTCCATGCCGAAGCGCTCGGCCAGCAGCATGTCGATCTGGATGGTGACGAGGGTGTCCTCCTTGCCGAAGACGTTCTTATACTGGATGTCGAGCTTCGGACCGTAGAACGCGGCTTCGTCGAAGCCAACGGTGTACTTCACGCCGAGGTCGTCGAGGATGCGCCCCATGATCTCCTGTGCCTCGTTCCACTGCTCGGCCGTGCCCTCATATTTATTGTTGGGGTTCGCGGGATCCCACTGCGAGAAGCGGAACGTGCAGTCCTCGAGCAGGCCGACGGTACCGAGGCAGTACTTGGCAAGATCGAGGCAGTGCTTGAACTCCTCCTCCAGCTGATCCGGGCGCAGCACGATGTGGCCCTCGGAGATCGTGAACTGGCGCACACGGATGAGGCCGTGCATTTCGCCGGAGTCCTCGTTGCGGAACAGCGTGGACGTCTCGCCGAGGCGCATCGGCAGGTCGCGGTAGGAGCGGGCGCGGTTCAGATAGACCTGATACTGGAACGGGCAGGTCATCGGGCGCAGAGCGAAGCATTCCTTCGTCTCGTCGTGCGGGTCGCCGAGAACGAACATGCCGTCGAGGTAGTGGTCCCAGTGGCCGGAGATCTTATACAGCTCGCGCTTGGCCAGCAGCGGCGTCTTCGTCAGCAGATAGCCGCGCTTTTCCTCCTCGTCCTCGACCCAGCGCTGCAGCGTCTGGATGACGCGCGCGCCCTTCGGCAGCAGGATGGGCAGGCCCTGGCCGATAACGTCGACGGTCGTGAAGTATTCCAGCTCACGGCCGAGCTTGTTGTGGTCGCGCCTGCGGGCCTCCTCCTGCTTCTGCAGGTATTCGTCCAGCTCCTCCTTCTTCGGGAAGGCAATGCCGTAGATGCGCTGGAGCATCTTGCGCTTCGAATCGCCGCGCCAGTAAGCGCCGCAGCACTGCGTCAGCTTGAAGGCGTTTGCCTTGATGCGGCCGGTGCTGTCCAGATGCGGGCCTGCGCACAGATCCGTGAACTCGCCCTGCGTATAGAACGAGATGACGGCGTCCTCGGGCAGGTCGTTGATGAGCTCGACCTTATACGGCTCACCGAGCGACTCCATATAGGCCACGGCCTCGGCGCGCGGCTTCTCGCTGCGGACGAGGGGGAGCTTTTCCTTGCAGATCTTTTTCATCTCGGCCTCGATGGCGTCGAGGTGCTCCTGCGTGAAGCTGAAGTCTGCATCAAAATCGTAGTACCAGCCGCTGTCGATGGACGGGCCGATGGCCAGCTTGACCTGCGGATACAGGCGCTTGACGGCCTGCGCCATCACATGGGAGCAGGTGTGCCAGTACGTCTTGCGATAGGCCTCGTTTTCAAACGTGTACAGATTTTCTTCGGACATGGTGTTTCCTCCTTCATTCTGAGGGGCAATAAGTGAACCTCTGTATAAAATCAACTGCGGTGCCTGCCAGATCTTTTTCGCCAATCCATCGGTTCGGAAAACTTGAAATACATACCAGTATTCCGGCGTTTCCCAAACCTTGGCTTGACAAAAAATATCTTGCCATTCACGCTTGTTGATTTTATCAGAGGTTCAAAAAAATCACCCCTGATCCAATCAGGGGTGAGATACAGATCCTGTATTCCACGGTTCCACCCTGCTTGCAGCGCATGGCGCTGCCGCTCGTTGGCGCGGTAACGGGCGCACCCGGCTCAGCCTACTGGAAGTTCAGCGGAGCGGCTCGGAAGCGGTTCGGCGGCAGGCGGGTGCAGGAGCTTTCACCAACCGCTCCCTCTCTGGGCAACCGGGCCTGTTCCGGTCTTCGTCACAGCCTCTTTGATATCGCCAATATAGCACGTTTGCCCGGCCGTGTCAAGCGGTGCGGGCAAAGTTTTTTGCCTGCGGCGGGGCGGTTGCGTTTTGCGGCCGTTATGTTAACCGTTTTGTAATCCTTTCACAATATCTTGTGCTTTCCCATGCGCAGAGTGCGGATATCTAGTCCGCCGGAAAACGGAAATAATAGCATAAAAAGTTTGACGAAAACAGGAAAATAAGAAAAAAGCTTGACAAATCGTGAAAGAATGTTATAATTGCGCGGTAGTTACAATATAGTAACAATAGTTGCAGCCCGCAAACAAAACCGGCCGCTGCAGCGAAAATTCTCAGAAATTGGAGGAGGCAAGCATGCAAAGAAGCACACAACATCCGCGCCGCCGGGCGTGGCTGCGGCGGCTCATCGTCGTCGCGGTGCTGGCCGCCGCTGTCGGCGCGCTGCTTTCGCAGACCGTCTTTGCCCAGACCAGCTATATCATCACGGACGGCGACCGCGTCACCGTCCACCGCTCCTACAGCTCCGACCCTTACGAGGTGCTCACCGAGGCGGGCATCGAGCTCGAGGAGGAGGATACCTATGAGACCGGCTATGCCGACGGCATGAATCAGATCACCGTCCGCCGCATGCAGATGGTCACGGTCATCAACCGCGGCGCGCAGAGCGTCATCGGCACCTATGGCGAAACGACCGGCTCCCTGCTGGCCCGCATGGGCATCACGCCGGGCGCGGGCGACACGCTCTCGTGCAGCAGCGAGACGCAGACCTACGACGGTATGACCATTGAGCTCGTGCACACGGAGACGCGCATCGAGGAGGAGGACACGACCGTTCCCTACCCCGTCAATTATTATGAGGACCCCGATCTCGAGCCGGGCGCCGAGATCGTCCTCGTGGCCGGGCAGAACGGCCTGACCCACGTCAAGAGCGAGGTCACCTACCGCAACGGCAAGGAGGTCTCCCGCGTCATCGTGCAGGAGACGGTCCAGACGAAGCCCGTCACCCAGCTCGTCATCCGCGGCGTCGACCGCACCATCATGGAGCAGCCCGCCGACCCGGAGCCTGCGGAGCAGGCGGCCCCTGACGCCTCGTCCGGCACGGCCTCCGGCAGCTCCTCGTCCGGCTCGTCGTCCTCCGGCGGCTCGCGCTATGACGGCTCCGCCGAGACGGACGGCAACGTCATCATGACGTCCTCCGGCGAGAGCTACACCTACGTCGATGTGATGACCTGCTCCGCCACGGCCTACACCTGCGAGGGCTATGTCGGCCACACCTATTCCGGCACGCTGGCCCGCGTGGGCGCCATCGCGGTCGACCCGACCGTCATCCCGCTCGGCACGAAGATGTATGTCGTTTCAAACGACGGCCAGTATGTCTATGGCTACTGCGTGGCCGAGGACATCGGCGGCGGCATCAAGGGCAATAAGATCGACCTGTATTTTGACACCTATGCCGAGTGCTGGGACTTCGGCGTGCGCATGTGCACCGTCTATATCCTCGGCTGAATGAAAATGAAATAATAATAGAGAAGGGCCGGACTGCACGTCCGGCCCTTTTGCAATGCGATGTAATGTTGTAGGGGAGCGGACAGCCGGGCCCGGCGCGATGCTGCCGATTCGTAATGGCTGCCGATAAAATGGTATGCACCAATTGCGTCTGTAGCGGCGCTCAGTGAGCGCCATGCAGGCTGGCAATATTGGTGGCATGAGTTCAATGGCGCAATGCTCCCAGATTTGTCATTGCGAGGCCCCAACGGGGCCGTGGCAATCTCAGCAGCACTCGGCCGGATCACAAGGCACTCCCGGCGAAAACGGAACTGCCTGCATGAGATTCCCACGTCGCTTCGCTCCTCGGAATGACACGGGAGGGAAGCGCTCCCAGATTT
>ERZ791865.2034-NODE-2034-length-16276-cov-11.069231_pt1 | contig 16276 bp, 10 predicted proteins | sample MGYA00509942_ERZ791865 | MGnify/ENA primary metagenome ERZ791865 (study PRJEB30046, sample SAMN00792098) | human gut metagenome | study: EMG produced TPA metagenomics assembly of the A metagenome-wide association study of gut microbiota in type 2...
AAATGGGTGTAAAGTAAATCTGTAGCATGACAACGGTCTTATTCGTTCCTTCAAGACTTGTTGCACCTGTGAGATCGACTCTCAACAACGCACTGCTTACTTCCGAAGCTTATTCTAACGACAAGGTAGCCCGTTCAGAAGCGATGGAAGCACTTGCCGGCGTTGACTTACGAGAACAATAATTGAACTCAGCCGACTTTTCTCCGCTGTAAGAATTCCATTTCAGCTTTAACTTCACTGTCTTTCCTTCTGTATCAGGCAGACTGTCTAACTTGAAAGCTACCAGTCCGTCGCCCATTTCACCGTAGGTATTGCCATAAGCATTGTGGCGGAATTCCACTTCATACGGGTTTTCCGGGTTGTTTGTCGAAAGCAAGTTGACGAAATGCTTCGAGCCAAACGAAGTGGCTGTACGGAAACGTAACGTCAAATAACCGTCTTCTGCGATAGTTACCCAGTCACCTACAATCTCAACCGGATCTTTTCCGTAAATAGAATCGTTCTTTGCGCCCAGATCCGGAGCGATATTCTTCGTCAGAATACTATCAATCCAATTGATATGAACAGCCTTTGAATAACCTTCGCTGGGCTCGTTTACTTCCGAGAAGTTCGTCAAAGCTCTTACCTCCTTCGATCCGAACGGTGAAGAAGTCATATTAACCGGCAACAACGTTGTTGTATCATCCAATTGCAAGAAGAACGCATTCTCGCTGGTTGGTTTTACCGTTACCAACGCATTCGGAATGGTCAGATAATACGCGTCATTATCATCATCATCCAAACAAGACTGAAATCCCATTGAACACACGGCAGCGACTGCCAATACCATCCATTTCTTAAAACTCATTTTCATAATGCATCTTTATTCGTTAACTGTTTATTCATTTTCTAATAATAATGCAGAAACCCATAAAAATGCTGCATGCCGTGTGTTAATTTACGTTTTTGGCTCAGGCCTACAACTGCACTTCGTTTACCACCTGTCCGTCGAACAGATTGATGGTTCGTCCGGCATAACCGGCATCATGCTGTGAGTGCGTTACCATAACGACGGTTGTTCCCTCTTTATTCAATTCGGTTAATAGCTCCATCACTTCTTTTCCGTTCTTTGAATCCAGGTTACCGGTCGGCTCGTCGGCCAGGATTAACTTCGGATTCCCGACAACGGCACGGGCAATTGCCACACGCTGCTGCTGACCACCGGACAACTGCTGCGGGAAATGCTTCGAACGGTGACTGATCGCCATCCGGTCCATCGCTTCTTCGATACGGCGTTTCCGTTCGTTGGCAGGAATTCCCATATACAAAAGCGGCAATTCGATGTTCTCATAGACATTCAATTCTTCTATCAGGTTGAAGCTTTGGAACACAAAGCCGATGACACCTTTCCGCAAGTTCGTTCGCTGCGATTCGGTATATTTCGAGACTTCTATGCCGTCTAGATAATACGTTCCGTTGGTCGGATTATCCAACAAGCCCAGAATATTCAGCAAAGTGGACTTACCACATCCCGAAGGCCCCATAATAGCGACAAATTCGCCTTTCTTCACTTCTATACTTACGTTATTCAACGCCCAGGTTTCCACCTCGTCTGTACGGAAAACCTTCTGTAAATTTTCTGTCTTAATCATATCTTTTCAGTTTTTAAGTTTGTTCATTTCTTTGTTTCTATTTAATCTCTCACTCAACTTTCAGGCACTTCACCGGATCAACCTTCATCAAAACATACGCCTGAATACCTACGGTAATGACAGATACCAGCCAAATTACCAGGAAAGGCAACAGCCAGTCAAGTATCGAGAAAGATACATGATAAGCAAACTGCTCCAGCCAGTTGGAAAGGAGTCCGTATGTTATCGGAAGAGCGATCAGATAAGCTATCACAGCATACACCATAAACGGCTTGTTCAGGAGCCAGACAATCTGCCAACGGCTGGTACCATGTATTTTCCGGATACTGATTTCCCGTATCCGTTGGCGCGTAGCATACCACGTAATACCAAACAAACCGAATAAAGTCAATAACAATCCGATCACGGCATATACTGTGATGACCTGCGCAAAAGAGACAAACCGCGCATTCCGTTCCATAAACAAGGCGTGCATATCCATATATTGAAAGGCTTGCTTCGTATTGATCTCTTCCCATATCTGAGCTATCTGACGGATCGTCTCTTCTTTATCTTCCGGACGAAGTTTGATATGCAATACATTCGCATTACCCAAGGCCGACGAAGCAGGCAGATGAATGGTAATCGGTGTTATCTCCTTCTCCAACGAATTGATCGGAAAGTCTTCAACGGTGCCACCGATTACATATAAAGAATCGGCATAGGTATCAAATTCCTGTAATGGACGACCAATCGGATCTACTCCTGTCGGCACCAACTGACGCACGAAACTTTCATTGACCAATACCGGATAAGCATATTCTTGCTGAAGCTGTGCCGGCGAATGTCCCGTCAATTGCCGGATATGCATCGTCTTCAGGAAAGAAGAATCACTATATAACGTCAGCATATAAGTACGCTTTTCCGTACCGTCCGGTTGGGGAATCTGCAATTCCCGAATGGGAGAATTCAGCACAGAGCCTAACGACAAAGATATCGATTCGATTCCCGGCACCCGCTTTTCCAGTTCAGCCTTCAAAGGTGCAGCCGGAGGCGAAAACATATCTCCCGTTTCGATCAATCCTTCGTAATGAGACGCCTGTTGCAGAATCATACGTTGTTGCTTTTCTCCGATGCAAGTGGCCAATACCAAACCACAGGAAATGGCAAACTGGACGACAACCAATACCGCCATCAGTACATGTTTTCCCTTTCCGGTCGAAACCATTTTATATTCGGAATACGACCAACGCATCAAACGCCGGCTGGCATACCAGGCCGGAACAAGAGCCATCACCAATAAGAAGCCAAGTAATAACGGAAGTACTTGTCCGCTGAAGAAGAAAGCAAACGTCATCCGCGACTTCAGTATCGTATTGAACACCGGTAATACATCCGCAACGATCAACAAGGAAAGCAAGAACGAGATCACAACCGTCAGCACCACATCACCCAATAACTGCATCCGGATTTCACGAAGCGTTCCACCCATTAGTTTCTCCACATGAATCATCTTTAACTGCTGCATCAGCCGGCTCAAGTTCATATTGGTATAATTGCAGCAGGCAATCACCAAGATCAAAATAGCAGCCAGCAAACCGATATACAATAACTGCACCTGGCTTTGCTGGATAAACGGAAGCTGTTGCTGACTCGTTCCTTGCGACTGAACAAAATAAAGGTCTGACAACGAATCCACATAATATTGAGTCCGATCCGGCATCATCGTCTGAATCGACTTGTCTGCCCGAATCGCCTTTTCCACCTGTTCTGCTGAAACATGCGGCAATAACTTTAAGAACGTGGCTCCACCCCAATAATCAGCCGTCTTACTTGTTAATACATCATACTTCAACAACGACTGAGTTTGCTCGGCCATCACCGCAACCACTTCATAAGCCGTTTTCTTTCCTTCCGATTCTGTTTCCAAAGTCTTGCCCAACGGATCCTCTTTTCCAAAGATCCGTTTTACCACAGATTCCCGAATGGCTATCTTATTCGGACTGGTAAGAGCTTCTTTCAAGTCACCTGAAATAACTTCCACCGGGAAGAAAGTCGGCAAAGTAGAATCAGCCCCAATCATTTCCAAATCAGCATATGTCTGTCCTTTATACCTAACAGAAGCAACATACTCCTGTATCTGCATAAAACTCTCCACACCGGGAATCTTCTTCTGTACATCCGAAGCCGCTTCAGGAGAAGCAAAAGCCACTTTCTGCCCGTCATCAAACGGATTATCCTGCCGCAAGCAGAAGATCCGTTCCTTATCCGGATTATCCCGTTCCATAAAATAATCATGGATAAAGTAAGTCAGCAACAAGTTCGTCCCTGCCAATCCGATCGACAAGCTGATCACGGCGATGAGGAAAAACACTTTGTTCCGCCACCACCCACGTAAAACCATTTTCAGTATAAAACTGTACTTCATAAAACTTCAAGTTTATCATTTTACTCTTCTACTTCTTCTACGTGAGACGTACCAGATCAGGTACGTCATACGTACTCGCCTTGGTACACCCAAAGTACACGACCAGGTACGCCACGCGTACCTTACTTATTCACTTATTCCCGCTTGATTACATCCGCCGGATTTAAACAAACCACTCGCCAGATCTTGAAACCAGTTACACTGACCAGCAAGAATGCCATAATAATGAATAGATAGAACATCCAATTCCAACGGTAGATACAAGTTATCATGCCGTAGAAAGCTTCATCGAAAGCAATCTTCAATAATGGACAAACAACAATAAAAGAAAGGAAGAAAATGAATATATATACTTTCCCAAACAGTAAGACTATATCCCATGACCTTGCCCCGTTGATCTTACGAATGGCGACTTCTTTCCTTCTTCCTAATGTGTCCATTGATATGGCCGAATAAATACTCAACACAACCAAAATCATACTGATCAGTGCTAACATAAGCAAAACCAAACGCATGGTTTTGATAACAGAAAGAACCTCAACTTCTTGTTCCAATGAATAAATTTCCAAAGGTAAAGTGATCGGGACAAACTCACGGCATACAGCAGTAATCTGATCCGTCAAAAGACTGACATCCGTTCCTTCACTCAGTTTGATATAATAATAACCGGCAGAAGAAGAAGGCATAAAGACCGAACCCATAAATCTGGGATCTTCTATCTCTCCATGCAATGCTTTATAAACACCGGCAATCTGATAATCCTTATCGTCCAAGCGGATAGTACCTATATTGCCTTCCTGATCCAGTACTTGTTTTACCTTTTCACTCACATAGATTTGTCCGTCTGCGGTCACATCGACTTCTTTTCCATCCATCGGGATATGAAAGAAACGAAAATAGTCCGTATTTCCGGAGCCCATCTGAACAAGCGAAGTTCTTCCGTCGGCATGTTTATAATTCATATACGTGTAACTCTGCAAATCAGATAACATTGAAATATAAGTAACCTCCTCTACTTCCGGCATTTTACGTACTTCTGTAATGATAGGTTCTATATTTTCTTTCAGCCGAGAACTATTCAATGGAAGCATCACGATCTGATCTTCTTCCTGATCAGATAGCGGCATATACATTTTGTCGAATATCAGTTCATTCCACGACATCCATATCAAGATCACGCCTCCTACGAAAAACATCGAAATGGTCCATTGTATTCCGATCATGATATTGCGCCATATATGCTTTTTCCGACCCGTCAAAATGAAATGATTCATCGACACCCATTGCAACTTCAATACGGGAGAAATAATAATAAGCAAGCTGATCCCTATGACAAGTATATAAACCACACATTGAATCAGATACACCTGCTTCCAAGGCAACGCAGAAAGCATCTGATCCGGCAAGTAGTTCTTCAGTAATAATAAAGTCCATTCTGAAAATAATAATGATAACAGCCAGGCCAATGTCATCACAACAAATACTTCGGAAGCCAGGAGCATGAAAATCCCCTTTTTATCTGATCCCATACATTTACGCAAAGCAAGCTCCCGCTGACGAGTGAAAAACAACTGAATAACAAACTTCAGAAACTGGATCATGCCTGAAACAAGAATCAATGAAGAAAGCATCAGTAAAAGGAATTTGGCTATATTTTTCTGCACTCCATCCTGATTATTAAGTTGAGGCCTCAATAAGATCTTTCCGCTTTCCCGCTGAAAAGACATTTTTCCAACAACATCTTCGAATGCCTGAGGCGACATACCGTCCGGCAAGAACGATTCAACACATACATTATTCATCCGAGGCTGTACTTCCACAGAAAAATAACAATCCGCCTGTTGATAACCCATTTGTATCTTCGAATCATCTACAACACTTCTTATCCGATAGATTTTTCCTTCGTCCTTTTTACCGGCCAGACGCAATGTTTCTCCTCTCGGGTCTTTGTCTCCGAATACCTTACGGGCAAAGGCAGCCGACAAAACAACTTCATCAGGTTTTAATTCCGGTAAATCCAATTCCGAAGTCATATCATAATAGTGAAAGAAATAAGCATTGGCATAACTGTAACGGAACAAATAAGGAGTAACTTTCCCTTCTGAATCTAAAAACTCGACTTCTCCTTCATTTGCAAATGTATAAGCCGCCACATGAGAGACGCCCAACGGCTTCAGTTCTTCTTCCAACCGTAAAACCTCATCGGAAGAAAACTTCGTACTCAATTGATTTTCCCAAACAGCCTGTATCAAAACACGCCGGTCGTAACGGGATAGTTGATCAGACTTATCTACATTCGATACAAATAAATAGACATAGCTGAAACATACAATCCCGACAGCCAAACAAATAGCAGAGATTAAACTCTGCATCTTATACTTCATCAGACTACGTACAGCAACTTTCAAGTAATGTAATATCATATTGCTTCTCATTTAAAATATCTACAAACACATAAACAAAACGTATGCCAAACAGATAAACGCTATGTTTACAACAACTTAACAAACTACTGACTGATAATCACCTGTGCGTCTTCGCACAAATAACGTGCACGAACGCACAGTATAAATTGATTGCCTTACTAATTTACTCCCGTTTGATGACATCCGCCGGATTAATCCGAGAGGCACGCCGGACTTGTTCATACAAAGTCAGCAAAGCAACCAAAGCGACCAAGGCTCCTGCAACCAGAAATATCCATAAGGATAAAGGTGCACGATGAACAAAGGTTTCCATATAGCGCTCGATACTGAGATAGGCTACGGTAGAACCAACCAGATAGGCCAGCAACAGGACGTAAACATACTTCTTGATCAATAACCGGTAAATATCGCCGACTTGTGCACCATGCACTTTCCGCAAACCAATCTCCCGATAACGTTGACGAATATCATACAGCGAAAGGCCGAACAAACCCAGACAAGAAATACCTACAGCTATCAAAGCAAAGGTGATGATCACTAACATCACTTTCCGGTCTTCTGCATGCAGCTTGGCAATCTCGTCTGTAACCAATGAATACTCAAACTCGCCACTTCCTATGGTTTCGGCATATACTTGCTTAAGATACGCAATCGCTTCTTTTTGTTTGCCGGGAACGAAAGAGATATAAAGCCAATCACGCGGATCGCCTTTGCCGAAAGCAAAGATGATCGGTTTGTTCCCACCGGATAAATGTCCACTCCGGAAATCTTCCATCACACCCACAATTTCATAAGGAAGTGGTGTTTTCGCATTCTTGAGACTGCTCCACCACAAACGGCGATCGGGCGTTACCTTGGTCGATTTCCAGTCTGTAATATGCAAGGCATTCAGGAAAGCCCGGTTGGCAATCAGCTTGTATTGCGTAAGCTCGTCTTCTTCATTCCAAGTTCGTCCTTCTACTACCTGAAAGCCAAACAAGTCCATCAGTTCCTTGTCTGTCATCATCCATAAGACTTCAGCTGTCTCACCTTGTTCAGTACTGAACTTCTGTTCCCAATTCAACTGATAAGGAGGTTCGCCATAGGCAAAACCCGTCAGCAAAGGAGATTCTTTCAATCGTTGTTCCACCAAAGCACAAACTGATTTATTTTTAGCCATTTCCTTATCATATTCTTCGGGTGACATGGAATAGATCGACGGATTCTCCCGCCAGAAACGGCATTGAATCACGTTCTCTGTCTGATAACCTACGTCTGTATGCAGTAAGAAATAGAGTTGCCGACTTAAATAGACCGCCGTAACCACCAGACAAAACGTAATAATATATTGGAAAAACAAAAAGATAAAACGGGAAGCCAACGATTTACCTCCGACAAAGACCGAATGCAACGAACGGACAGGTACTGCATGAGTATATTTCCAGAATGGATAAAGAACTGTCAGGAAAGGCAAGACAAACAATACACTTCCCGATAACAGCCAGTCAAATCCAGAATCCGATTGTACCGGAATACCGTACTTCGTAGCTACTACTTGTCGGGTGACTTCTACGATCAACCAAACTACCAGCAAAGCGATCCCGTTCAGACACATATTCTCGACATACAATTGTCCGAAGATTTGCTTCTTACTGGCTCCGAAGATCTGTTTTATACCTAATTCTTTCCCTCGCTTCTGCATCACTACCGTGTACAGATTCACGTAATTGAACAAGCCAACCAACAAGATCAAGCCCGATACCAATGCCAATAACTTCAAGACATCCATATTTCCCTGCAAGAAGGTCTTCGCATAGGCCGACACACTTTTATCTAAATAAATCTCTTTAATCGGATACATCCGGAAAAAGACGGATTGGTCATCCATCATGCTCAGTTTCATCGGCTTTTCGTTCTTCTTGTTCAACGCCACTACACTTTCCGGACGATACAACCGAACGACTTCATACGGGACCCTGGACCAATCCGCCAAGTCTTTGGAAAAGACCATATCAAACTGAAGGGATGATTTCGTGGATGGTTCGCCTATCACACCGACAATCTTGGTTACTTTCCCAGTAGAAGAAGTCACGCTTTTCCCAATCGGGCTTTCCTGGCCAAAGAGCTTCTGTGCCAGTTTCCGGGTAATCAAGGCATCATTCGGGGCTAACTTCATCGTTCCTTCTAGGCAAGGGTAGGGAATCAAGTCGAAGAATGCCGTATCTACCGCCATCGTTGACACCGTATATCGGATGTCTTTCACCACAATAAAGTCTTCTGCCAGCATAATAAAACGGCTATATTTCTCGACCGCCGGATCATCCAACGGACTCCTATATTCCTTGTCTTTATTCGGATTCCAACTGCTCGACAAGGTAATACGTCCATCATCATAAACCATCGCCATGAGGAACGTCCGATCCAAATCCGGGACAAAGTGGTTTACCGTCATTTCCTGATGGATATAACGTACTAAGATAAACACACAAGCCAAACTCAGTGCCAAGCCTGCTACATTAATCCCCGTATAAGTCTTAAAACGGAAAATTGTCCTCAATGATAACAACACGTGTTTCATAGTTTCTTCTTTTATATTTACAAACACATAAACAAAACAAATATCTTTCAATGGCCCTTCCTTTTCTCAGGAAGCATCGTCCGAGTGTCCGACAGGCCTTCCGCAGCTCGGGAAGCATCGTCCGAGTGTCCGACAGGCCTTCCGCGGCCCAGGAAGCATCGTCCGAGTGTCCGACAGGCCTTCCGCGGCCCAGGAAGCATCGTCCGAGTGTCCGACAGGCCTTCCGCGGCCCAGGAAGCATCGTCGGAGTGTCCGACAGGCCTTCCGCGGCCCAGGAAGCATCGTCGGAGTGTCCGACAGGCCTTCCGCGGCTCAGGAAGCATCGTCGGAGTGTCCGACAGGCCTTCCGCGGCCCGGGAAGCATCGTCGGACTATTCCCGCTTGATGACTTCCGCCGGATTCTCATGGGCGGCACGCCAGACACTTCGTCCGGTACAAAGTCCGATAAACAAAGCCAAGATTACCATAATCAAACCATACAACCAACCATTTATCGTGGTCTGTTCAACGTATTGCTCCAACCAACGTCGCATCACCAACGTCCCTACCGGAAAGGCGATGAGGCAGGAGAGAAGTAACATCCAAGCATACTGTTTCAGGAAGCTTTGCATGATAAGCCAAGCCGTTGCCCCGTTTACTTTTCGGATAGCGATTTCTTTCCGCCGCCGTTCACAAGCAAGCGTTACATGCGAATACACACCAAACAGAGAGATGACCACGCAGACCACCGCCACGAACGTGAGCAACTTCAAGAGCGACCGCTCGGAAGTGAGGTATTTCTCGTAAGTTTCGTTGGCTGTTTCGAGCGTGTAGTCGTGATGACCGTCCAGTTTACCGATCATCGTGCCTATCGCCTTGCGCAGGTCGGCTACGCGCGCCTCATCGAAACGAATCACCACATCTCCACTGTCGCGAAACCCTTGCGCATTATTCCCGATCAGCATGACCGGCTGCACCGGATCGGTAGGGGCCGAGACGTGATAATCCTTGAACACGCCCACCACCGTATATTCACGGAACCGTTCGCCCTGCGGGTTGACATAACCAAAGTGTTTGCCCAGCGGATCGTCCCAACCAAAGCGCTTCGCGGCCGTCTCGTTGATCAACACCGGGTTTTTCTCCGTTGTTTGTTCCGAAAGCGGCGTGCCTTGCAGCAGGCGAATCCCATAGAAATCCATAAAATCCTGTCCTTCGGATATAGTCTGTATATCGAAAGCGTCCTCGCCGTCCTGATTTCCATCCCACGTATTAATATGCGAACTAGCCCCTCCGCTGCGTGGCAATAATGAATAAATCTCCTTTACCTCCTGCACGTAGGGAAGTTGTTTGATTTGGTCAAAAACGCCCTCTTCCCTAGGATAAAAACCGAAAGTAGCCCGGCCATCGCGTTCGAAACCCAAATCGTCGGTATTCGATAAATAATTCAGTTGCTTAAACAAGACAGACAAGCCGAAAAGGATGCCCAAGCTGACGGTCAACTGCAACACAATGCAACCTTGCTGAAAAAATAGTTGTCCGCGGACATTTTTCGCCGTGTGGCTCAAGCCCTCGGCAATAGATTTGCGGCTATAATAACGAATCAACAAAGCCGATACGGCCATCGCCACCGCAAAGACAAGGAAGAAATAACCCAGCGAGGGAAGATATAATCCGCCCTCTACCGAAGAAAGTTCGCAGAACTTATCCCTCGTCGCCTCCAAAAGAGCCATCCCCAACAAGCCACTACTGAAGAAAAGCAAGAACAACTCCGAAGCGAACAAGCGGAACAGCCCGCCCATCGTCGAACCGCACATTACGCGCAGCCCGATCTCCCGACGGCGGATACGGATGCGCATCACCATCATCGAGAAGAAGTTAATCAGCGCCACACCAATAATCAGCACGCTTACGACAGAAAACAGGCGGATATACTGCAAGGCCACCTGTGTAGTATCCTGATAAAGCGTATAACGGCAGCGTGTCAGTTGTTCCATCATCAAATCCCTGAAATACTCCGTTGCGCCGGTTCCCCACTTGACCTGCCGCCCCAGCTTATCGGCAAACGCCTGCTCATCTGTTCCCTCATGCAGACGGAAACAAACCTCTTGTCCCAACCATTGCCAATTCGCCTTTGTTTTCTCATCTTGGCCCAACATCACGTCATAATAAAAGTTCGAATGTTTGCTCCACGAAGAAACCAAGGCCGTCACTTTATGAGGCTCTCCATAGACATATAATTCCTTGCCCAATACACCTTCGGTAGTCCTGAAGATACGGCGGGCACCTTCTTCCGTCAGCGCAACCTCTTTTTCGGTATTATGTAGGAAACTCCAGCTACCTTCCAGCAAGCGGACATCAAACAGCCGGAAGAAAGCCGAGTCGGTCTCTACTTTCCACAACTCGATCCGTTCTTCCCGGTCTTTCCCCACAGGCACTTTCCAATGCGAGAAAGCGGCGGCCTCTTCTACCTCTGGAAAGATCCGTTTGAGATCTTTAGCCAAGGGAAAAGTCATGGAGGTCGTAATACCGTCCAGTTCCAATCCGCTTTTCGCACATAAGACATACATTCGTTCCACTCCCCGATGGAAATCATCATATGTCAACTCGTACCGAATCCAAATCATGGAAAAGGCCAAGCATACAAAACCAACAGCCAAGCCGACAATACTTATTGCCGTCTGCATCTTATACTTCATCAGGCTACGCACAGCCACTTTCAGGTAATGTAGTATCATATCTTTTCAGTTTATCTGTTTCTATATTTGAACTTAACAAGGCTATCAGACTTTATTGCCTTACCTGTTTGTCTTCCTATTTATTCCCGCTTGATGACTTCTGCCGGATTCTCATGGGCAGCACGCCAGACACTTCGTCCGGTACAAAGTCCGATAAACAAAGCCAAGATTACCATAATCAAACCATACAACCAACCATTTATCGTGGTCTGTTCAACGTATTGCTCCAACCAACGTCGCATCACCAACGTCCCTACCGGAAAGGCGATGAGGCAGGAGAGAAGTAACATCCAAGCATACTGTTTCAGGAAGCTTTGCATGATAAGCCAAGCCGTTGCCCCGTTTACTTTTCGGATAGCGATTTCTTTCCGCCGCCGTTCACAAGCCAGTGTAACATGCGAATACACACCAAACAGAGAGATTACTATACAAACTACCGATACAAAAGCGAGCAGTTTCATCAACGAACGTTCAGAAGTGAGGTATTCATCATAGGCTTCACGAACGGTCTTCAATCCGAAATCATGATGACCGTCCAAACCCTGCATGATAGATTCAACCGCCCGATGCAAATCAGCCGTACGGGTTTCATCGAAACGAATCAGGAAATCTCGACGGATACGGATTCCCCCGACACCATAACCCGCCAGCAAAGTGGGTTGTACCGGATCTGTCGGAGCTGAAATATGGAAGTCTTTAATCACACCTACCACGGTAAACTCACGACTAAACGTCCCTTTCGGATCCACATATCCGAAATGTTTTCCGACCGGATCTGCCCAACCCAGGCGTTTCGCCGCCGTCTCATTGATCAAAACCTGATAACCATCTGTCTGTTCCGACAACGGTGAGCCTTGAATCAACCGAAGGCCATAGAAATCCATAAATTCTTGCCCCTCGGGAATATATTGGATATCGAACGGCTCATCATCCTCCGACTTTCCGTCCCACGTATTGACGGATGTGGCAGCTGCACCTCGTCGAGGCAAGAGCGAAACCAGTTCTTTCACTTCCTGCACATAAGGTATTTGTTTGATCTGTGCAATCACACCTTCTTCTTGTGGATAAAATGCAAACGTTGCCCGTCCGTCACGTTCGAAACCAATATCGGTATGCGACAAATGGTTCAGTTGAAGAAACAAAACCGACAAGCCCCATAAAATACCGACACAGATTGTCAACTGGATAATAATGCTACCTTGCTGGAAGAACATCCGCTCCCGTACATTTCCAATCGTATGATGCAAAGTTTCCACGATAGATTTCCGGCTATAATAACGGATAATCACCACTGAAAGTAACACGGATACAAGGAAAAGGAAAAAGAAATAACCCAAAGCCGGCAGATAAAGTCCACCTTCCACCCCCGATAGTTCCTGAAACTTTTCTTTAGCGACCTCCAGAAACACCAGTCCTAAAAGTCCGCTGCCCAACATAAGCAACACCAATTCGGAAACAAACAAACGGAACAGCCCACCCGTTGTCGAACCGCAAGCCACACGTAACCCGATTTCTCTCCGGCGGATACGGATGCGTGTCACCATCATGGAAAAGAAATTAACCAGTGCTACGCCGATAATCAACATACTCACCACCGAAAACAACTGGACATATTGTAAAGCAATCCGGTTTGTATCTTGAAACAGGGTATAATGGCAATCCATCAGCCTCTCCAACATCAATCCACTCACAGAGACACCACCTTTCGGGTTTAGGTTTGTTTGCTTCAACTTCTCGGCAAACGCTTCCCTGTCCACGCCTTCCTTCAAGCGCAGACAGGAATAAAAGCCACTCATATTCCAATCATCATTGGCTTTGTCTGGCATACCTTCTATAATCTCATAAAAGAAATTGGAATGTTTACTCCAACCCGATAATAAAGCCGTTATCTTCCTCGGTTTCCCATACAAATACAACTCTTTACCCAACACATCCTCTATCGATCCGAAGAAGCGTTGTGCCGCCTCTTGTGTCAACGCGATTTCCTCATCCGGTTTATGTAAGAATCCCCAACTTCCCTGCAACAAACGGATATCAAACATCCGGATAAACGCCGAGTCTGTTTGTAGATATCCAAGTTCCATCCGTTCATCTGCAGTTCGTCCGGCTTGGGTCTTCCAATAAGAAAACGACGTGGCATCTTCCACTTCCGGGAAAGTTTCCCGTATCACCTTGCCCACCGGGAAAACCGAATGGGGAGAAAAACCTTTCAAATTAAGCCCACTGGTTTGATACGGTACATAGATTCGTTCCGCTCCCCGATGGAAATCATCATATGTCAACTCGTACCGAATCCAAATCATGGAAAAGGCCAAGCATACAAAACCAACAGCCAAGCCGACAATACTTATTGCCGTCTGCATCTTATACTTCATCAGGCTACGCACAGCCACTTTCAGGTAATGTAGTATCATATCTTTTCAGTTTATCTGTTTCTATATTCGTACTTAACAAGGCTATCAGACTTTATTGCCTTACCTGTTTGTCTTCCTAATTTATTCCCGCTTGATGACTTCCGCCGGATTCTCATGCGCAGCACGCCAGACACGCCAACTAATACTCAACCCGACTACCAATAACAAGACAAGAAAAACGCCCAATGCCGGAGCAATCGGAATCGACATCTGGCGCGTGTAAGTTTCTATCCAATGTTTAACCAAGATATAAGCCAACGGAAATGCCGGCAATGCCGCTAACAGTAGCAACACGATATATTCCCGATAGAATAGCGAAAGGATATTCCGTACCGTAGCACCGTTGACTTTCCGAATGGCTATTTCCTTACGACGTTGTTCGCAAGTAAGCGTCACCAATGAATAGATGCCAAAGATAGCTACCAACATACAAACCAACGAGGCGAATGCCAGCAAACGGGCCAGCATGGCTTCGGATTGCAGGTATTTATTATAGGACTCTTCTTCGTTGACAAGCGTAATTTCTTTATCCGAAGCTTCTTTCCGGCAAAGCTGTTCAATCGCCGTGCGGCAAGCGTCCCATGTTCCTTCCTTGAAACGGAAAAGGATACCATTTTTCCAGAGCATCAATCCCATTTCATCCCCAATAATAAAACCTGTATTCGGAACTTGCTCGGTCGGAGACGTATATTGGAAATCTTTCACCACACCTTTGATCACTTGATTGGGAGTCTGCAATATAGTGATCAAATGTTTTCCAATCGCTTCTTCCGGCGTATATCCCATACGTCGAGCCAACGATTCATTGATTACAATCTCTCCATAGCCGGAAAATTCGTTCAGCCATTCACCAGCCAAAAGCGTAAGCCCATAAAAGCGGGCCAATGTTTCATCTCCTACAAACAAGTTGATCGGCATCGGTACATCCAGCTTCTGTTCCAATCCTTCCCATTGATAAATCTGCCCAACGGATGTCCCTATATCCGTCACCAAGGGACGATAATCTGCCGGAAGGACTTCAGTAATCATCGGTAATTGTTTCAATTTCTCTACGAAAGGGGAAGTATTTTCTGTCCTGTCGAGGGCAAAATAACCCCGGTTGTGTAACTCCATTCCTAAATCATGCTGGCGCAAGTAATCCAACTGACGGTTCATCCATTGTGTGCCCGTCATAAAAAGCATACAGATAAAAAGCTGGAAGACAATACTGCCTTTCCGAATCCACGTACGGAAACGACGTTCGCTCTCTCCATTTCCGGATCCCTGCAATTGCCTGCGTTGGATACCATAAATCACACCGATTGCCACACCCAGCAACAAAACAGAAATAAGTATCAGGAAGAGCAAAGCTTCTCCATACAAGGAAGTTCGACCGGCATCCGTTCCTGTCAACTCCAAGAAGGCCGGGAAAAGGATTTCCATACCTAACATTCCGATCAGGAACGAACCAATCAACAGAAGCAAGAACTCCAAACCCAACAAACGGACTAACGACTGGATCGACGCTCCATGTACGAGACGAAGCTTCATTTCCCGTTTCCTGACTTGCATCCGGTTAATAAACAAGGTCAAATAATTCATCAGCGCACAGAGAATCACCAACAAACCGGTCACAGAGAAATAAACGATGTATCGGAAGGTAATGCCTCCTTCACTTTGATCACGGAAATCTTTCGCATAGCGCAATTCCGTTAAAGGCGTAAGATATAAACGTTCGATACCAGTATTCCTTGTCTCTGACGGATGAATGAGTTCATAGGGCAGATTTTCGCTTATCTTGGCTTCCAATGCCGGAATATCCGTTCCTTCTTTCACCTTTACCAACATCTTCCAACTCTGATACCACCATGTCCGTCCTTTCCGCGGATCACCCATCAAGGTAATTGGGAAATTGGTATGCCGGTTATTCACCCGAACAACCGCACCAATCGTTCTTTTATCGCCAGTCCATATTTCCAATTCCTTACCTAACGGATTCTCATGGCCAAACCAAGCCTTAGCGGTTTCTTCCGTAATTGCCACTTCCTTGGAACGTTGCTGCATAAAGTTCCGGTTCCCGTCTACTAATTGGACATCCATCATCTGCACCCAAGCACTGTCGGTTCAAATCACGCATTTTAAGTTCAT
>ERZ791865.2043-NODE-2043-length-16199-cov-6.341923_pt1 | contig 16199 bp, 11 predicted proteins | sample MGYA00509942_ERZ791865 | MGnify/ENA primary metagenome ERZ791865 (study PRJEB30046, sample SAMN00792098) | human gut metagenome | study: EMG produced TPA metagenomics assembly of the A metagenome-wide association study of gut microbiota in type 2...
CAAAGTCAATTTGTTTTTTATAATGGTAGGAATAATTACGCCGCCTGATTCGGCCAGTCTTGCCGCCGATTCTGTGGTTGCAGAACCACCCGTAGTGGAAGAAAACCAACCGGAAGAAACACCCAAGTCTGACATATTGGCTCTGGTAACGATCAAGGCCGGCGATCGGCTGGCATCGTTTGCCAAGCAGTATTATGGACATAAGTTTTTCTGGGTTTATATCTATCAATACAATCAGGATATCATATCTGATCCGAACAATATCCCGATTGGAACCGAATTGCGGATTCCGGATCCCGGATTGTATGGAATAGATGTGACTGACCGGAGCTCGATTGACAAAGCCGCCGCCTTGCAATCGCAGATTCTGGGTAAGTTCAGTAAGTAGTATTTGTGTAGATGTGCTAATAGATTGAGACCTTTGATTCCATCGGATGGGAAGGCTCAAACAGCGTATTTCAGTAGAAATAAGTTGACTTAAATTTGAAATGACGATGAAAGCAGACGTAAAAAAAGTAGCAGTATGTTGTGTTTTGCTGGCTGCGCTTACGACGGGATGCCAAACCCCGGCAGATAAGCAGGAGAGCCAGCAGGTCAAACGGGAAAAAACGGCTTTTCAGACCAGTCAGCCATGGAGAGCAACCATGGACAACCGGGCCGATGTCGCGATTGTGTATGGCGTAGGTGGAAATCCTTCCGACAAAGACAAAAATGCCCTTTCATTCGAAGAGCGTGTCCAGTCATGGCGAGACCGAGGCTATATCACGCATTTTATGACAGGCATTGCCTGGGGTGGTTATGAAGATTACTTCACCGGCCAATGGGACGGGAAAATGCACCTCGACGAAGGACAGGTGGAACGCCATGGCGACACGATATGGCACGGCCACATGGTTCCTTATATTGTTCCGAGCCAGAACTTCATCAAGTATATGAAGGAAAAGCATATCAAGCGGGTCATCGATGCCGGCATTGACGCCATCTATCTGGAAGAACCCGAATTCTGGGCACGGGCCGGATATAGCGAAGCCTTCAAGCGCGAATGGAAAGAATATTATGGTTTCGACTGGCGCCCGCAACATGAATCGGCCGAGAATACATATCTCTCCAACAAGCTGAAATACCAGTTATATTACCGGGCATTGAACGAATGCTTTACGTATGCGAAAGAATACGGACGGTCGAAAGGAATGAATGTACGCTGCTATGTGCCTACACATTCGCTGGTGAATTATGCCCAGTGGCAGATCGTGAGTCCTGAAGCCAGCCTGGCTTCCCTGCCTTGCGTGGATGGATACATCGCCCAGGTCTGGACCGGAACTTCCCGCGAGCCGAATTACTATAACGGAGTGAAGAAGGAGCGTGTCTTCGAGAATGCCTTTCTGGAATACGGATGTATGGAATCCATGACGGCGCCGACCGGACGCAAGGTTTTCTTCCTCACCGATCCGATTGAAGACTGGCCACGCGATTGGGCCGACTACAAGAAGAATTACGAAGCGACCTTCACGGCCAAGCTGCTTTATCCGGATAACGACAATTATGAAGTGATGCCCTGGCCCGAACGTATCTATGAAGGCTTGTACAAGAAGAGCGCCGACAGCGACGAGAAGATCCGTATCCCGCGCTTCTATTCTACACAGATGCAAGTTATGATCAATGCCCTCAATCAGATTCCTTTGTCCAACAACGAGATATCCGGATCGAAAGGACTGAGTGTCTTGATGGCCAATTCGCTGATGTTCCAGCGCACACCCGAGCCGGTGGCCGGATATGATGATCCGCAGCTCTCGAATTTCTATGGACAGGCACTTCCTTTCCTGAAGCGTGGCGTACCGGTTCATCTGATGCACATCGAGAATGTCTCTTATCCCGAGAACTGGAAAGACACGAAAGTCCTGCTGATGAGTTATTCGAACATGAAGCCGCTCGGCGAAAAAGCTCATCAGTATATTGCCGACTGGGTGAAGAAAGGTGGCGTACTGGTGTATAGTGCGACCGACCGCGATTCTTTCCAGCAAGTACAGGAATGGTGGAATCAGGGAGAGAACCATTTCCGGGCTCCTTCCGAACATCTTTTCCAGCTGATGGGTATCAAGCCGAATGCAAGCGAGGGCGAATATGCCTGTGGCAAAGGAACAGTGTATGTGTTCCGGAAAGATCCGAAGCAATATGTCATGAAAGAAGACGGTGACCGGATTTATGTCGAGATCGTCAAACGGATGTATGAAGATAAGGCGAAGGCCGGAAAGCTGGAATTCAAGAATAACTTCTACCTGAAGCGCGGCATGTATGAATTGGTATCGGTGATGGACGAGAGCGTCAGCGACAAGCCTTATCAACTGAAGGGACGTTTTATCGACCTCTTCGATCCGCAGTTGCCGGTTCTGGCACAGAAGACCGTCAATCCGGGCGAACAGGCCTTCCTGATCAATCTCGATCAGGTGAAGAATCCCGATCAACCCCAGGTTCTTTGCGGAGCCGCACGTGTCTATGATGAGAAGGTGAAGAAAGCTTCCTATTCATTCGTGGCCAAAAGTTCGGCTGAAACCACCAATGTGATGCGTGTCCTCCTGCCGGCCGCTCCTAAGAAAGTCAAGATCCGCGATGCCGAAGGCGAAGATATGAAGGAAGCCACTTCGGAATGGGACGAAGCCAGCCGCACCTTGTTGCTGACCTTCGAGAACAGTCCGGAAGGCGTCCAGGTGAAATGCAAATGGTAAAAAGAAAGAAGGTGTGTCAAAAATGATCAGCTCATTTGACACACCTTCTTTTTTATACCGGAAAATGATTTATCAATAGATGGCTTTTGCCTCGATGACACATTCCAGAGCACTTGAATTGGCGGCAGCGTTAGCTTCCTGGAACGGATCGTACCAATAACAGCCGAAACTCATTGTCTGCGGGTCGTAATTGCGTGAAATGATCGACTCGGCATTCTTGATAATGAATTCCTTGTAGATCGGATTATTGGTTACCTTATATAAAAAGCCGAGGTGACGGATAAAGATTCCCTTGAACTGCACACCGTCACGACTTTTGGCTACTTGCGGATTCATCTCGCACAAGATGCCTTCTTCGTTGACCATTTCTTTCGTGATAGTTGCCTGTGCAATCTTCTCTGCCATATTCAGGTATTTCTTGTCGTGCGAATGCAAGTACATTTCTGCCAGCACGGCGATGGCAACACCTTGGTTATAGGTGTAATGCGATCCGCGGTTAGGCGTACAGTCTTTGGTCAATCCGTCTTCGATCTGATGGATTTCGGTGTTGTACATGCCTGTCTGCAAATACCAGTTTACTTCCTTCTTGAACCAGTCGGCATATTGCTGTTTTCCGGTCTCGTTGTAAAGACGGATAGCCGTCAGAGCAAAAAGGTTGTTGGCGATGGAGTTTTTGTATTCCAGCGGATTCTTCTTCCAGAACGAACCACCGCCACAGGTATCGTCGCTCCAGCCGGTTGTCATGTCTTCGAAAATAGTTTCGGCCATGTTCAGATACTTCTTGTCGTTTGTCAGACGGAAAGCGTTGATCCAAGCCAAAGCCCACCAGCCTTCATCATCATAATAATCATTGATGAAATTATCACAATAACGAACGACAGTGCCGGTCGAATCGGCAATCGGATAATGTTTTGCCTTGTTATACACGTCTTCGATGACCGGAACGATCTCTTTCTTGTTCTTGGTCACTTCCGCATAGCGGATGACAGCCGTCAGCAAGTTGGCCGAGTTCCACCATCCGGCCGTTTCCCAGATTCCGGTTGAATCCGTTCGCCATGTCAGCGACCGTTCAAGACTTGCATGCATTTTTGTGTCGAAAGGCGTGTGCTTATGCCCACCACAAGCCGAAAGAAGCAACACCATGGCTGTTGCAACGAAATACTTCTTCATCATAATTAATCAGGATAATTGTTTCAACGAGGTGCAAAGATAGAAATAGTGTTTCAATAATGAATGGATAATTGGTTTTTATCTGCTATTATCAAGAAAAACATTTCAGTCTGATGGAGAAAAACGGATCAGACAAGATGGAATAAAAAATGTAAAATTCGCTTATGATCGGATTATCTTTATTATTTTTACCCAAAAGATTTAATCTCCATTGAAATTCTTTAGAATCGGGTAGGTTTATAAAATTAGAGTGTGGTTATGATGAAAGATATCAAGAATCTGATTTTCGATTTTGGAGGCGTGCTGATCAATCTGGATCGTACGGCTTGCCGGGAAGCTTTTGAGAAATTAGGCATTGAAAGTATCCACGAAAGTGTACTGGATGATTACCGCCAGAAAGAGTTGTATATGCAGCTGGAATCGGGAAATATTTCTGCGGCAGCTTTCCGGGCCAGTATGCGCCGTTTATCGGATCAGGATTTGACAGACCAGCAGATTGACGATGCCTGGGTTTCCATCCTGGGTGATATTCCGGATTATAAGTTAGATTGGCTTCTTGAGTTGCGCAAGCAATACCATATTCTTTTATTGAGCAATACCAACAGTATCCACTGGCAATGGTCTGAGCAGAACCGGTTCCATTACAAAGGGCATAAAGTGGATGATTTCTTCGATCGGATTTATCTTTCCTATGAGCTTCACATGCAGAAGCCGGATGTGGAGATTTTCAAGTTTGTCTTGCAAGACTCTATGATTACACCTGAGTCGACTTTCTTCATCGACGATTCGCCCGCCAACTGCAAGGCTGCCGAATCATTAGGCATTCAGACTTATTGTTGTCCGGCTGGTTCCGATTGGACTTTCCTCTTCAAGTAAAGAGTAGAAAATAGGGGCACAGGATTCTGTTCTCAGGAAAAAGAATGCGTAGGAATCATGTCCCCTTGTATTTTCAGGAGAGAACACCGCTTACTCCTGCCATGAAAGATAATCTTCGAATGTATAATGCAGCAGGTTCGGGATGACTTTGTACACTTTGTCTTTCAGCTCGTCTTCCGAATTGGTGGTACTTAAACCGATGACACGCATGCCTGCATTGGTTGCAGCGCTGATTCCGGCAAACGAATCCTCGAAAACGATGCATTCTTCGGGCTTGCGTTTCAGGTCTTTGGCTGCCAGCAAATAACACATCGGGTCTGGTTTCCCTTTCGTGATCCGGTTTTCTGAGACGAAGGTGTCAAACAGTCCTTCCAGATTCATTTCCTGAAAAGCCCTTTTCATCTTTCTGTTTTCCGAACTGGTGACGAGTCCGACCTGAACTCCGTGTGCTTTCAGCATTCTGACAAACTCCAGCGAACCCGGAACTGGCAGGAAAGGCATGCGGCTCTCGAACTCATCCGATTCTGCCTGGATCTTCCGTTGTTCTTCTTCCGGCCGGTCTGAAAAATACTTTTTCATGACGTTCGACATGGTTGTTCCTTTTATGACAGCCGCGAAATGCGGAATGCCTGTATGATAACGGATGCCGGCATCATCCCAAAACTGGTCGTATAAAGGTTCGGTATCAGCCAGAACACCGTCAAAATCAAATAAAGCAGCTTTTATCTGTTGCATGATCATGATAGATTAAAATAAAAAAGGTAACCCGATAGATAAGAACCTACAGAGTTACCTTTTATTGTCATGAATAAAAATCAGAAGCCTGATTATTTAATGTTCGGATTCAATTTGTTCCATTCAGCTACTGGAGGAAGAACGCCCATAGCGATTACTTCATCACGCAAAGCGCACAAGTGTTCGTAGCTCTTATCCAAAGCAGCCTGCTCTTCTGCAGTACCGTTCAAAGCAGCGCAGTGGCAACCGTCTTTGTCGATAGAAGTTTCCCAAGCCATCATGATGTGGTCATATTTATCGTTAGATACATATGTACCAGCCGGCCAACGGAATGCCTTACCACCCATAGCAGCAGCAATCATTTCGATAGAAACGTATGACGGGCTCTGGAAAGAAGAACGACCACGCAAGTTGATGATGTTAGCACCACCCTTAGTTACTTTCTGCTGGATTTCAGCCCATTGTTCAGCTGTTAAAGCGTCAGTACCGATGATGTCTGTCAACGGTTTGCCGTTAACTTTAGCAGTAGAAGCAAATACAGCCATCTGTTCGCCGTGGCCACCGTATGTACGGCAGTTTTCAACAGCGTCCATAGAGATACCGAAGTGTTTAGCTAATTCGCTGCGCAGACGAGTTGAGTCCAAACCTGCCAATGTAGTTACCTGACCTGGTTTCAAACCTGAATATAACAAAGTGATCAAACCAGTGATATCAGCCGGGTTGAAGATAACAACGATGTGCTTAACATCCGGGCAATACTGTTTTACGTTCTTACCGAATTCTTCAGCGATAGCTGCATTACCTTTCAGCAAATCTTCACGAGTCATACCAGCCTTACGAGCTGCACCTCCTGAGTTAACGATATATTTAGCACCTGTTAATGCTTCTTTGATGTCGGATGTAAAAGTGATGTTTACACCTTCGAAACCACAATGGAACAATTCTTCAGCAACACCTTCCAAACCCGGAGCATACGGGTCGTATAAACAGATGTTTGAAGTAAGACCCATCATAATAGCTGTTTGAGCCATGTTAGAGCCAATCATACCTGCTGCACCAACAATAGTCAGCTTTTCATTTGTAAGCACGTTCATAGAGCATTAATTTTTTAGTTATTCTTATTGTAAAACAAATTCTTAACGAAAAGGTTTCGAATTTGTCTTGTTTATTTATAGTGCAAAAATACAAAATATATTCTTTCAACCTATCATCTATGGATTAATTTCAGATGTTTCAGAAAGTTTTTCAAAACAGATTGGGCAGTGATGAAAATTCATGCCGACCTTTTCTCCAAAATACGCCGGCTTTTTATCGAAATACGCCGGGAATTGATGAAAATACGCCGGCTTTTTCGCGTTTCGTAATACCTAAATTTGTATTCTGTTGTTTTTTTGCTACCTTTGTCAAAAATGTTGTGTGTATTCAGGAAAAGTTCTTTAGACGAATAATGACCATTTCACTGAATATAGCCAAATAGAAATAATAACAGAAAACAAGTAAAGTGTATCATGAAAAAGAAAAGTTTCTGGTCGGTAATGCTTGCTGCTTCTTTAGCCTGGATGAGTTGTCCTTCGTTTGTGAGTGCAGCAGAAACATTCGACCCTGTTGAGTACGTCAGTCCGCTGGTTGGTACTCAGTCTGCTTTTGAGTTGTCAACCGGTAATACGTATCCGGCTATCGCACGTCCGTGGGGTATGAACTTCTGGACTCCGCAGACGGGAAAGATGGGAGATGGTTGGCAATATGTTTATACAGCGAACAAGATTCGCGGTTTCAAACAGACACATCAGCCGAGTCCTTGGATCAATGACTACGGGCAGTTTGTCATCATGCCGGTTGTAGGCAGTCCGGAGTTCGATCAGGATAAGCGCGCCAGCTGGTTCTCTCACAAAGGAGAAATAGCCAAGGCTTATTATTATAAGGTATATCTGGCCGAACATGATGTCGTAACAGAGTTGACACCGACCGATCGTGCTGCTTTGTTCCGTTTCACTTTCCCTGAGAATGATCATTCATACATTGTAGTGGATGCGTTGGACAAAGGTTCGTATGTAAAAGTCATCCCGGAAGAAAACAAGATCATTGGTTATACAACCAAGAACAGTGGTGGTGTTCCTGATAACTTCAAGAACTATTTCATCATCCAGTTTGATAAGCCTTTCACCTATAAGGCTACCTTTGCTGATGGTACATTAAGCGAAGGAAACGTAGAACAGCAGGCCAATCATGCAGGTGCTGTGATCGGTTTCAAGACGAAGAAAGGTGAGATTGTTCATGCCAAAGTAGCTTCTTCTTTCATCAGCTATGAACAGGCTGCCATCAACATGAAGGAGTTGGGCAATGACAGTTTCGATACGTTGGTACAGAAAGGAAAAGAAGCCTGGAACGATGTCTTGAGCAAGATTGAAGTAGAAGGCGGAAACCTCGACCAGTATCGTACGTTCTATTCTTGTCTGTATCGTTCGTTGTTGTTCCCGCGTAAGTTCTATGAACTGGATGCAAACGGGAAAGTGGTTCACTACAGTCCGTACAACGGTCAGGTATTGCCGGGATATATGTACACCGATACAGGTTTCTGGGATACATTCCGCTGTCTGTTCCCGTTCCTGAACCTGATGTTCCCGTCGGTCAACAAGGAAATGCAGGAAGGTTTGATCAATACCTATAAGGAAAGTGGTTTCTTCCCCGAATGGGCAAGTCCGGGTCACCGCGGCTGTATGGTAGGAAACAACTCTGCTTCTGTTCTGGTCGATGCCTATATGAAGGGTGTGAAGGTAGAAGACCTGAAGACATTGTACGAAGGATTGATTCACGGAACGGAGAATGTTCATCCGAAGGCTTCTTCAACTGGACGTCTGGGTTATGAATATTACAATGAATTGGGATACGTTCCGTATGATGTCAAGATCAATGAAAATGCAGCCCGTACGTTGGAATATGCTTACGACGACTGGTGTATTTACAAGCTGGCGAAAGACTTGAAACGCCCGAAGAAAGAAATCGATCTGTTCGCTAAGCGGGCAATGAACTACAAGAACCTGTTCGACAAGGAAACCAACCTGATGCGTGGTAAGAATAAAGACGGTAAGTTTATGGCTCCGTTCTCTCCGCTGAAATGGGGTGATGCCTTCACTGAAGGAAACAGCTGGCACTATTCTTGGTCAGTTTTCCATGATCCGCAGGGATTGATCGACCTGATGGGTGGAAAAGAAGTCTTTGTCCAGATGTTGGATTCTGTATTTGCCGTTCCGCCGATCTTTGATGACAGCTACTATGGTGGTGTGATTCATGAGATCCGTGAAATGACCGTAATGAACATGGGTAACTATGCACACGGAAACCAGCCTATCCAGCACATGATCTATATGTATAACTATGTAGGCGAGCCTTGGAAGGCACAGTATTGGTTGCGTCAGGTGATGAACCGGATGTACACTCCAGGACCGGACGGTTATTGCGGTGATGAAGATAACGGTCAGACTTCAGCTTGGTATGTCTTCTCTGCTTTAGGATTCTATCCGGTTTGTCCGGGAACTACCCAGTATGTGATGGGAGCTCCGTTGTTCAAGAAGGCAACCTTGCATTTCGAAAATGGAAAATCGCTGGTGATCAATGCACCGGCCAACAGTGCTGAAAACTTCTATATCAAATCCTTGAAGTTCAATGGTCAGAATTATACGAAGAACTATTTGGATCATAACGATTTGATGAAGGGTGCGGTATTGGATATAGAAATGGATGACCAGCCGAACAAGCAGCGCGGAATCCAGACAACCGATTTCCCATATTCTTTCTCTACTGAGAAGAAGTAATTCGGAATATTCTCTATACTTCTGTTTAGTCAGGCACGATTTATATGGATTTGCACTTTTATTGGATAATGATAAGTGAAATCGATTTGAATCGTGCCTAATTTATTATCTTTATCCCTAGAAATATAAAATCATTATTATATGAAGAAAGTATATAAATCAACATTGGTTGTTCTGGCTTCTCTGTTCCTGCTGGGTTCGTGTACTCCGCAGGCAAACAACAAAGCCGGAGCCATGAAGTCGCCCATCGAGTATGTGAATCCATACATGGGTAACATCAGCCATTTGCTGGTGCCGACGTATCCGACCGTGCATCTTCCGAACAGCATGATGCGTGTTTATCCTGAAAGAGCCGATTTTACAGGTGATCGGTTAGGTGGTTTACCTTTGATTGTAACCAGCCATCGCGGAAGTTCTGCCTTTAACCTGAGTCCGTATCAAGGAGACGAAAGCGGCTTGCGGCCGGTTGTTCCGTTGAGCTATGACCAGGAAAAGCTGACTCCATACCGTTATCAGGTGTATTTGGACGAACAAAATGTCGATGTGGACTTTGCTCCGTCGCGGCAAAGTGCGGTGTATAGCCTGACTTTCGAGAATGAAGCTCCTTCTTATCTCGTATTCAATACACGAAGAGGAGAGATCGAAGTGAATGGCAATGCCGTGAGTGGTTTCCAGTATATTGAAGGAAACACGAAAGTCTATCTGTATGCGGAAGTCGACAAGACACCCGAAAAGGTCGGAACCTTAACTGATGGAGCCGTAAAGACGGATGTCCTGAAGAAAGAAGGCGAGAATGCTGCGGTTGTGATGGCTTTCCCGGCCAATGTTGGCAAAGTAGGTGTTCGTTATGGCGTTTCATTTATTGATGCGGAACAGGCGAAAAAGAATTTGCAGCGTGAGATTGCCGCTTATGATGTGGATGTAGTGGCCAAAGCCGGACAGGATGCCTGGAACCAGGCGTTGGACAAGATCCAGGTGGAAGGTGGTACAGAAGACGACAAGACGGTCTTTTATACTTCGTTGTATCGTTGCTTTGAGCGTCCGGTTTGTATCAGCGAAGATGGACGCTATTACAGTGCTTATGATGGCAAAGTACATGAAGATGGCGGACGTCCGTTCTATGTAGATGACTGGATTTGGGATACTTACCGTGCTACACATCCGTTGCGTGCCCTGATTGATGCAGAACGCGAAGGAGACATCGTTAATTCTTTCTTGCTGATGGCCGAACAGATGGGTACGAATTGGATGCCGACATTCCCGGAAGTAACCGGTGATTCTCGTCGTATGAACTCAAACCATGGTGTAGCAACGGTGATCGATGCTTACCGGAAAGGTGTCTGTGGATTTGATCTGGCCAAAGCCTATGAGGCTTGCCGCAAAGGAATGGAAGAAAAGACCTTGATTCCGTGGTCGGGTAAACCGGCCGGCTGGCTCGACCAGTTCTATAAGGAACATGGTTATATTCCGGCTTTGCGTCCGGGCGAAAAGGAAACGGTAGAGAATGTATCTATGTGGGAGAAACGTCAGCCGATCGCTGTGACTTTGGGTACGGCATACGATCAGTGGTGCCTCGGACAGATTGCCCAGGAATTAGGCAAGAAGGATGAAGCTGATTACTACCTGAAGTGTTCGTATAACTACCGGAATGTATTTAATCCTGAGACCGGATTCTTCCATCCGAAAGATAAAGACGGCCAATTCATTACTCCGCTGGATTATCGTTATGACGGCGGTCTGGGTGCCCGCGATTATTATGATGAAAACAATGGCTATATCTATCGTTGGGATGTGCAGCACAATATCGGCGATTTGATTTCGCTTGTGGGTGGAAACGATAAGTTCACCGCTGCATTGGATGAGATGTTCAATACGCCGCTGGGCATGTCGAAGTGGCAATTCTATTCTACGTTGCCCGACCATACCGGAAATGTCGGGATGTATTCGATGGCCAACGAACCGAGCTTGCATATCCCGTATCTGTATAACTATGCCGGAAAGCCTTGGATGACGCAGAAACGTATCCGCACCTTATTGACACAATGGTTCCGAAACGACCTGATGGGCGTGCCGGGTGATGAAGACGGTGGCGGAATGTCTGCTTTTGTCGCTTTCAGCCAGATGGGATTTTATCCGGTCACTCCCGGAATGCCGTCGTATAATATCGGTAGTCCGGTCTTCACCTGTATGAAGATGCTCCTGAGCAATGGCAAGACGTTTGAGATCAAGGCAAACAATGCTTCGCCGGAAAACAAATACATCCAGTCGGCCCGCCTGAATGGCAAAGAACTGAACCAGGCTTGGTTTAACCACAGCGATATCATGGATGGCGGTTTGCTGGAAGTTGAAATGGGACCGAAGGCCAACAAGTCGTGGGGAACAGCCACTCCGCCGCCTTCGGCTGCTCCGATGCCGTAAATGAAGCAAGTAGGGGGGAACCAAGCAAGTTCCCCTCTTTTTTTAGGCTAAAATCCGTCAGGTTATCCTTTTTCTGCCCCCGATTCTCTGTTTTTATTGAAATAAATAGAATTTTGTCGCTCGATTCTTCTTTTTTGTTTGAATAGATAGAATTATCCGGGTTTATTCTTCTTTTTTGTTCGAGTAAATAGAATTATCCGGGTTTATTCTTCTTTTTTGTTCGAGTAAATAGAATTATCCGGGTTTATTCTTCTTTTTTGTTTGAATAGATAGAATCATCCGAGATTATTCTACTTAAAAATCTTTATAGAGAGAAAATCCCGGGAAAGATGGCTGATTTTGGGATGGGAAACCGCCTATGCGCCCCTGCTTGCTTGAAAAATATAAAAAGGGATTTGGAACGAGCGACTTATCTTTCTACTTTTGCATTCAAAATCGAACAAGTATAGCATGTTAAGAAAAATAATTATTCTGACCGTTTTAGGCGGATTCCTGGTAAGTCATTCGACGGAAGCCCAGGATGTTCGGACGGATTCGGTAGCGGTTGTTTCCGAGTCGGTACCCGATACGGTATCGAAACCGGTGTTGATGTTGGATGGTAAGCCGATGACAGAAAAACAGATGAAGCGTTATTACAAGCAGATGCGTCGTGATTCGATTCGGGAAACGAAGAATATTTGGTGGTCTGTTTTGGGCGGTCCGTCTTATACGCCGGAAAGTTCCTTGGGTGTGGGCGGCGCAGTATTGTCTAGTTTCCGTTTTCATCGGAACGACTCCATTACCAAACGATCTTTTATCCCCGCCGGTTTCGCTATCTCCTTGAATGGTACATTTGTCCTGGCCGGAGCCGGAACTCTTTTCTTCAATGAGAACAAATTCCGTATTTACGTCAATTACAGTTTCCGCAACGAGCCTGCTCATTATTATGGAAAAGGATACGAAAGTATAGAGAATGTCCAGCGTGGCGACTCCACCACGAAATATAACCGGACATATTTCCAATTCTATCCGCGTTTTGTGTGGGAAGTCAGGCCAAACCTGTTTGCCGGAACTTTATTTGAATTAAATATGACGCGGGCAACAGATGTGAATCCGGTGATGGCTGCCGATCCGTATTTCCTGAAGTTCAAACCGAAATATGTGAATATTGGTGTCGGTGGTTTGTTGCAATACGATACACGTGATGATGTGGCAACGCCTACTTCGGGTATGCTGGTGAGCGGAATGGCTAAGTTCTTCGGCAAGTATCTGGGCGGTGCTTATAATTATGAGTTGTTCGAACTGGAATATCGTCAGTTCAAGAACGTTTTCCGTCCGCGCAGTACGCTGGCGTGGATTGCCAAAACGCAGATAGGAGTGGGCAATGTTCCTTTCTCCGAATTGCCTTCGTTTGGTTCGCCATTCGATCTCCGCGGATATTACATCGGGCAATATCGGGATAAATCGATGGCCTACGGGATTTTGGAATACCGCCACATGTTTGGTAGTCCGGCCATGTATAAAAGCGGAAACTTCTGGGCGAAGTGTGGTTTCGTGGCCTGGGTCGGAACAGGGACCATTGGCAATACGCCTTTTGTTGATTGGAATAAATGGAAACTCAACTATGGTGCCGGTCTCCGGATCCAAGTACAGCCGGGAAAGAATTTCCGTCTTGACTTAGGAAAAGATCCGGCCAATAAGGGAATTTCATTTTATATGAATATGACGGAAGCATTCTGATCAAGAGAATGCTTCCGTTTTTTATGCAATACACAGGCGGCTCAATCCAGTAACTTCGGATTGAATAGGAGATAACCGATGTTAATACCGAAATTGAAGTTCTTGCTTGGATAACTATATCCGTTGGCATACAAGCTGATGCTGGTGAAAGGCAGGTGAACTACAAAGGCCGCTTCTCCCATATACTTGAATGAATCGAGGAACTTTCCGTAATAAGGCAAGGTCATCACGTAATTGTTGTCTAATACTTCGGTATGTTTCTTGATTTCGTAGAGCGGCAAGAAGCCATATAGATCTAGCCGGAAATGGACGAACTTGCCCAGCTTCAGGATCGGAGAGACGCCCAGTGCCGCATATTGGTTGGCACGAAAGGCTTCGTTGAATACGATTGTGCTGTGCGGAGTCGGTGTAAATGCCGGTGCCTGCAGGATAGAAGCCGTATAGTTTTCCATCAGGTTCTTGCTGGATAAAACCAGCTCTCCGGTATATCCCAGATTAAACAGTTTGCTCAGTTCGTGGTATTGTTCCCAATGAGCTTTCATCTGGAGCCAGCTATGGGTGTTGTTTTTGGTTGGTTCCATAGCTACGTTGGGCTTGTATTTCTCGGTTCCGGTGATATACTGGGCATTCAATGACCGCTTCACTCCTGAGATCGGGTAAACCTTCGTACTCAATGAGTTCTGTTCGATATTCAACGATCCCGAGAATAGGTTATAACGGCTGTGTTCATAATCCCGGTCGGCAAACGAGACTTCGGTATTCTGGTAATAATAGTCGTTTAACTGGCCGTAGCCAAAACCGATTTCTGCCTTTGCCCGGTTCAGGAACGGGAAACCCAGCTTCAGTTTCATGTACAGTTCGTGCTGCTTGATGAAAGCTGGCACGACATCTTCGTAGAACAGCGACTGGCTTTCCGAATACCGTTTGTAGGAGAATACACCTTGCCAGTTGATATACGTAGGAATGCGCGTTTGCAGATACATACGTCCGTTCAGCATCACGCCGCTGAAAGAGTTTCCTACCTGAAAGTCTGCATTCATATCAGCCGCATATCGTCCTAAATAACGGTAACCAAGACCTAAATAGAGTTGGTTGGCCTGGTGGGATGAAATGTTTCCTCCCAAACCGATATTAATCTCGTCGGACATTGTGATGTACAAATGCAGGTCGAATGTTTTGTTTACCCGGTTGTAAATCGCCTTCGGAACAATTTCCTTGATCTTCGAATATGCCAGCATCTTGAAATAAGCCCGCTTGAATTCTTCCATCGAAAATTCCTGGTTAATGTCGCGGTGCAATTGCGATTCGATATACTTCTGCTGTGACTCTGATACGCCGGTAATATAGATATTCTTGAATACCAGAGGCGGCAGACTTTCCTTGTATTGTTTCCGTCGCAGGTTTAATGAGTCAAGAGGCATTTTCCGGTGTACCCGTCCTTTGATGGAATCAATCAGACTCATGGTGCGCTTGTAGCCCATTTCCATGATCTCGTTGGCTTTCTGGAAGTCGAGCAAGGAAACATCCGGCATGTTAAAGCGGATAATCATGCCATCTTCTTCATCTACCTCGTAGTTGGTTTCCTGCATGATCATGGTTTCTATCTGATTGTACGGATTGTTGGAAGGTTTACTTTTGCCGGTACTCAAGGCCACTCCGAAGATGAAATCTGGGTGAAAGTCTTCTTTCATCGTTTTGACCGGGAAGTTATCATAAATACCTCCGTCGAACATCGGGACACTGTCTTTCCACACGGGTTTGAAGAACAAAGGGAACGTCATGGAGATACGAACCGCTTCTCCCAAATCTCCGTTTTTGAAGATCACCGGCTTTTTGTTATAGATATCCGAACCGATACAGCGGAAAGGAACAAACAAATTGTCAAAATTCCAGGCTGCTTTGGCTGTTGCCTGCGCATACAAAGCCATAAAAGCCTGATTCATCTGAATGGGGTTAATCAGACTCTGCGGCAAGAAGTTGGTTTTTATCTGCAAGGAATCGGACATATCAATGGAGAAGTGTGCCATTTCTGGCGTCGGATCAGGTTTCCGGAAATAATACATATAATCATCTTCCACCGTTCCGGTTTGCCAATAGCCGAATTCTTTCGATAGCATCAGTTGAAGCATTTCATCGGGCGTGTAACCCATGGCGTACAAACTGCCAATGATTGCTCCGATGGACGTACCTGTAATGTAATCGATAGGAATTTCATTCTCTTCGAAGGCTTTAATAACGCCTATATGGGCTGCGCCTTTGGCACCACCGCCGCTTAATACCAATCCGACTCGCTGTGCTTGCAGGGAGTTTATGAGTATAAAAAAGAAACTGATAACAATTGAAATCCGCTTCATAAGATACTTTTCAGAATTTATTCCAAAAGTAAGGAAAGTATTTTAGAAAATCAAAGCGGATTCTGTCAATTCTTAGACAGAAAAATTATTCTAGACGCAATGAATACATTCGCATCCGAAATATTGTATTTGGAAAAATGATTGTTGTGAATATGAATAGGAGAAGGAGATGTGGGCAGTGATGGATTCGAACCACCGAAGGCGTAAGCCAGCTGAGTTACAGTCAGCCCCATTTGGCCACTCTGGTAACTGCCCTAATTAATTGACATTTGAAAATTAAAAATTGACAATTTATTTTCATTGTAAATTGCCAATTCTCCATTATCAATTTTCAATTGTTTTGAGCCTCTTGTCGGATTCGAACCAACGACCCCGAGATTACAAATCACGTG
>ERZ791865.2045-NODE-2045-length-16196-cov-3.211325_pt1 | contig 16196 bp, 11 predicted proteins | sample MGYA00509942_ERZ791865 | MGnify/ENA primary metagenome ERZ791865 (study PRJEB30046, sample SAMN00792098) | human gut metagenome | study: EMG produced TPA metagenomics assembly of the A metagenome-wide association study of gut microbiota in type 2...
TTAAACAAGATGATAAAAAGGTAGCTGATATTATTGGAAAATTAGAAGAGAGTAACCGAGGTGCGCGAAAAGCTGGCTGCTGTAGTGGCCGAAGCGCAGTCCTACGGCTGCCGCGTCAGTCTCTTCATGGATCCCGAACCCGAATTCACCCGCTGGGCTAAGGAGACGGGGGCCGACCGCATTGAGCTTTATACGGAGGGTTACGCCGCAGCCTACGGCACGGCGCTCGAAGAAGATATCCTGCAGCCCTACGTTGACAGTGCGCTTTTATGCGATGAGCTTGCGCTTGGCGTCAATGCCGGTCACGATCTGTCGCTTGAAAATCTCGAGAAGCTCCTCACGGCCTGCGGCAACATTCAGGAAGTGTCGATCGGCCATGCGCTCACGGTTGAAGCGCTCCAGTTCGGTTTTGCCGAAACGATTCGCCGCTATAACGAACTGCTCGACCGCGTGGCAGCAAAGCCCCGCGTGTTCCCGCAGAAGTAAGCGGCGCACGCAGCGTTCCTCTTTTGCCCGCCCGTACTCTGCCGGCTTTGGTCTTTTGCACCCAAAGCCGGCGCTTTATCTTTTGGAATCTCCGTCATGCTTACGCCGAAGAAGCTCGCTCTTGCACATACGCTGGGCCCTGTTGTGGTCGATATTGCCGGCACCGTTCTCACTGAACACGAAATTCGGCGGCTGGAACACCCGATGACCGGGGCGGTGATTCTCTTTACCCGCAACTTCACATCGGCGGAAATGCTTCGTGCGCTTTGCGGCGCCATTCATGCCGTGCGCCCCGGGATTCTGATCACCGTGGATCACGAGGGCGGTCGGGTGCAGCGTTTCCGCGAAGGGTTCACCGAGGTGCCGTCTATGGCTGCCTGCCGTGCGGCCGGTGATCAGGCTCAGGCACGTTTGGCGGCCGCAGGCTACGTGCTCGCGAGTGAACTTCGCGCTGCGGGGGTCGACATGACTTTCGCACCGGTGCTCGACATCGACTATGGACGCTCCGCCGTGATCGGCAATCGTTCGCTCGGTTCAGAGCGCCATGAAGTCGAACGCAATGCCCGAGCGCTCATGTCCGGACTGCGGCTCGCCGGTATGGCCAACTGCGGCAAACATTTTCCCGGTCACGGCTGGGCCGAGGCCGACAGCCATGTTGCCTGCCCGACCGACAATCGTTCGGCAGCGCAAATTCGGCGTGATCTTTCGATCTATCGCGGTTTGGCACTCGAGCTCGAAAGCATCATGACCGCGCATGTGGCTTATCAGTGCTTTGACGGAGAGGTGGCCACTTACTCTCCGAGGCTTTTGAAGACCATTTTGCGCGAGGAGCTCGGTTTCAGCGGGCTGATCTTCTCGGATGATTTGTCTATGAAGGGCGCCTGCGGCGACGAGCCGCCGCTCGTTCGTGCACAAAAGGCGCTGGCCGCGGGCTGCGACATGGTGCTGCACTGCAATCACCCCGAAGAGGCCGACGAAATGCTCGCGGGTCTTGAGTGGAGCCGAACGCCTGCCTTTGACGAGCGGCTGGCGCGCCTCTTGCCCGATGAGGCCGAAAGTGTTCTCTCAATGGAAGCGCTGCGGGCGGAACCGCGCTGGCAGCGCGCAGAGGAGCTCCTCGCCGATATTGAGGGCTTTCGAGCCGCTTGAAAGGGCTTAGAGCGCTCTGAAATGGTCACGGACGCGGGCGCATTTTGCGAAAAAGAACAGTGTTCAAAGGCAAAGGCGGATTGGATCTCTCTCCGGGAGCAGGTGCGGATGACCTTGCCCGCATAAAGCTTCATTGCGTAACGCCTCAGATCCTGCAATAGTGGAGGGCGACCCCGCCGCTTTTTTGGGGGCGGCTTTAGGACCTCACGACGAGCTGATCAAATAAGGAGAAGCGTCCATGTACGATCTTTTGCTCAAAGGTGCTCATGTGGTTGACCCGCTTAACGGCGTCAACGGCGTGAACGATGTTGCTGTTGAAGGCGGCAAAATCGCTGCAGTGGGACCGGATTTAACCGGTCCCGCCCGCGAAGTCATTGATGTTTCCGGATGGGTGCTCCAGCCCGGCATCATCGACAGTCACGTGCATCTCGGCAGTATGTGGGGGTCGCCTTACGGACCGCGTATGCTCGCGATGAACGGCGTGACGACGTGTCTCGACATGGCTGGTCCCTTGGACGATATTCTCGAGAAGACGCCGCAGTACGGGGCGGGGTTGAATACGGCCATTTTGCAGTTTGCGTCGCCGCCCTTTACCTTTAAAACCAATGCGCCCTCCAAGGCGGAAATGGTGGAGCTGATCGACAAGTCGCTCGCCGAAGGTGCGCTCGGGGTGAAGCTCTTGGGCGGCCATTATCCGCTGACGCCAGAAGTCTCCTCCACGCTCATTAAAACCGCACTTGAGCGCCGTGCCTATGTGGCCTGGCATGCCGGCACGAGTGCGCACGGCTCCAATTTGGAAGGCATGATCGAGGCGGTGCAGATGGCCGACGGTTATCCGCTCCATCTCGCGCACATCAATGCCTACTGCCGCGGCGCCATTAAAAATGAAATCGACGAGGCGCGCACGGCAGTGGAGCTCTTGAATGCCAACCCGAATATTTTCAGTGAAAGCTATATTTCGCCCAAGAACGGCACACGTCTGACCTGCGGTCCAGACGGCAAGATCCAGTCCAAGGTGACGGGCAACTGCCTGCGCCACTTTGGCTTTACCGAAGACCGCGACGGCGTGCGCAAGGCGCTCCTCGCGCACAAGGCCTTTGCGGTCTATGACGCGGGCGGGTACTCCGACCTCATGACGGGCGAAGATGCAGTGAAGCTATGGGAGTCCCACAACACGGACGTGGGCGGGAGCTTCAACATCAATCCGCCGATTCCGCGCATTCTGCTCGCACAGGTCAAGCGCCCCGACGGCGCCTTTGTGGTGGATGCCATTTCTACCGACGGCGGGTGCATTCCGAGAAACGTGATCCTCTCGCAGGGACTGTCGCTCGTTAAGCTCGATGTGCTCACGCTTACCGAGTTTGCTCAGAAGACGTCGCTCAATCCTGCCCGCATGCTGCGGCTTAAGGATAAGGGGCATCTCTCGGTCGGCGCCGACGCAGACATCACCATTTATGACTACGCCGCGCAGACGCCGAAGATGTCTTTCGTCGAAGGACGCAAGGTCCTCTTTAAGGGCGAAGTGCTCGGCAAGAATGCCAACATTATCTGCACCGAACGCGGGCAAAAGGCGATTGAGGCCCGCGGTCTCAAGGCCATTGTGGTGGATCCGGGACTGCCGGTGGATCGCGTCAAGGCGCTTTGAGCGGGCCTTGAGCGAACCTCGCGGCAGCGGCGCTGCTGAGCGCGTCAGTCTTTGAGGCGCTCGGCAGCTTTAATACCGCACTTTCATCCAGGGGATGCGAAAGCTCGCCATGCGCACAATCATGATGAGGGCGCAGCAGCCCCAAAGCGCGATGTCTGCCGGCACGAGTTCGGCGTGCACCAGACCGAGGTATACCCAGCAGCCCGCGAAGGCGACGGAAGCGTAAGGCTCTTCGTTGGAAAGCACAGAGGGGAGCTTTGCACAGAAAACATCGCGGAGCATGCCGCCGAAAACCCCTGTCACCACGCCGATCAGCACGCTCACAATCAAGGGGTGACCCAACCGGTCGCTTGTCGCGCAGCTGCCGACGGCAAAGAAGGCGAGCCCGACGGCATCGGCCCAGAGGAGAATGCGCCGCTGCCAAAAGCGCTGCACGCGGCGCACGATGACGGGGGCCAAAATGGTGAGTCCGAGCGTCATCCAGATCCACTGCGGGTGCGAGAGCCAGTAAAAAGGCCGCAGATCCAGAAGAATGTCACGGATGATGCCGCCGCCGAAAGCGGTGGTAAAGACGCTCACAAAAACGCCGACGGGATCAATGCGGCGGCCGGCAGAGGCGAAAAGTCCGGCGACGGCAAATCCGAACATGCCGATGCCGTCGGCAACTTCTGCAATGATGGTGAGGGACTGCATCACGGCGGCGTCTCCATTGTGATTCCGAGCTGAGTCCGCCGGAATGTTTTCGCTCTTGTCTCTTCAAGGGCCTGCAGACGAGCTGCATCGGGCTCCTGAAAACGACGGACTTCGTTAAAGATGATTTTCGCGCGCTCTCAGCTTTGGGTGCAAACCCAAAAAAATGAGGTTCTGTTCGTACAGTTTGAATTGCTTTCCCCTCTAGGATGCAGTTTTGAATGTGCCGGACGAGTAGACTTCAAAGCTCTAAAGCGCTACCGGCCAAGGAGGCCGCACATGATCATTGAGTCGCTTCTCGACACGGACCTCTATAAATTCACGATGCAGCAGTGCGTGCTGCATCAGTTTCCCGCGGCGGAAGTGTCCTACCGCTTCAAGTGCCGCACGCCCAACATCGACTTGTCGCCCTTTATTGATGAGATCAATGCGGAGATTGACCACCTCTGCAGTCTTTACTTCAAAGACGACGAGCTCGAATATTTGGGCAATCTGCGCTTTATGAAGTCGGACTTCATTGAGTTTCTGAGTCTCTTTCACCTCAAGCGCAAGTACATCACGGTGGAGCGCGATCCGTCGCGGCCTTTCGGCATTGATATCCGCATCAAGGGTCCCTGGCTTCATACGATTCTTTTTGAAATCCCGGTGCTCGCGATCGTCAACGAGGTGTATTTCCGCCGCACCTATCCCGGACTTTCTGACGCCGAGGGGCGCCGCCGGCTCGACGCTAAGATTGATCTGCTTCTTAATGAACCTCATGCTGAGGATCTCCATATCTCCGACTACGGCACGCGCCGGCGCTTTTCGCGGGAGTGGCAGCGAGCGGTGATTGAGCGCCTCGCAGAGCGTCTCGGCAGTCGGCTTTCAGGCACTTCAAACGTGCTTTTTGCCAAGGAGCTTGGTCTTATTCCGCTCGGCACGATGGCGCACGAATACCTTCAGGCCTGTCAGGCGCTTGGCCCTCGTCTGCGCGACACGCAGGTCTTCGGGTTCGAACAGTGGGCCAAAGAATATCGCGGCGACTTGGGGATTGCGCTTTCTGACGTCTACGGCATGAAGCCCTTCCTTGAAGACTTCGATATGTATTTCTGCAAGCTCTTTGACGGCGCCCGTCATGATTCCGGAGACCCCTTCCTCTGGGGCGAAAAGATGATCGAGCATTGGAGCCGGAATAAGTGTGATCCGAGAACCAAGCTTTTGATCTTCTCCGACGGTCTCAACATCCCTCGCGTGCTCGAACTCTGGCGCCGCTTCAATGGCCGCGTGCGGCTCGGTTTCGGTATTGGTACCAACCTGATGAATGACCGCGGACCAGAACCGCTCAACGTGGTCATCAAGATGACGCAGTGCAACGGCCAGCCCGTGGCAAAGATCTCCGATTCGCCCGAAAAGAGCATGTGTGAAGATGAAAGCTATGTGCGGTATCTGCGCCAGGTCTTTCACATGGATGACCCGACGGCTGCCGCCAAAGGATTGAAGTAAGTACTTACTTTTCAAATTAAGCACGGCTCAAAAAAAGCCGGCGCTGCGGATGAGCTGCAGCGTCGGCTTTGCTTTTTTACCGTCGGACGAGGAGCTTGCGCAGGAGTCCGATGAGTTCAAGCCGTTCTTCGGGACTTAAAACAGAGGCGAATGCTTCAACGCGCTGGAAGTGGCCTGGAAGCAGGTCTGTGAGATATTTCTGACCGGCATCGGTGAGCGCAATGAGCGTTGAGCGCGCATCCGTGGCGGAGGGCGTTTTGACGATGAGCTTTTCCGGGCTCACCAGCATGCGCTGGAGCATAGTTGAGGCCGTGGGCGTACTCACTCTCAGACGAGCGGCCAGCTCCCCGACGGGGAGCGGCATCCCCGCATCATGGAGCACCATCAGAAGGGCAAATTTGCCTTCTGTGACACCGGTGCTTTTGGTGAGATTGGAAAAAACCATGCTGCGGCGTTCCAGATCGACCATCTGCAGCAGAAACGACATTTCGATGCAGGACACTTTTTCGCAGCTCGGTTCGGTATTCAGATTGCGTCGAATGACGCGAAGAATGTCTTCGTGTGAAGGCGGCTGTGCGTACTGCAGCTCCATGGATAACTCCTCCGTTTTTTGACATACCAAAATCTAAATTCTTTTATGGATTTATGCTCGAAGCCTCTCTTTGTTGGACGCCGATGAATTTTGGTACCTGGTTTGTTGGAGAAACAATTATTGCAAAAGTGCAAGCAAATTTTTATTCGACTACATTTAGTAGTTAGCTACATAACCTTACATTTGATTTGAGTAATCTCTCCTCTATCGATGACTGCTCGCGGCCCTGTCTGCGGACCCGCGGCATCGAAAAGAAAACGTCCCGCATGCAGCCGTTACCGAGCTGTTTGGTTTGTGCGGCAAGGTGCGCTGGTGCGGGACGTGCCTACAGCAATCCCTGAAATGTCAGGAAAATAAAGAAGGAACATAACCATGTTCAAGAAAACCATTGCAGCGCTCGCAGTTGCAGGTGCTTTCGGCACTATGGCCGCTGGCGCGGTATATGCAGCCGATGTGACGCTTTACGGCGTGGTGGACCTGGGGCTTAAGTATTCTCACGTCGACGCCGACCAGAGCGGCGTCGATGCCGTTGACAAGCTTGAAATGAAGTCCGGCTCTCAGTCGGGCTCGCGCTTTGGCATTAAGGGGGCTGAAGACGTCGGCAACGGTCTCAAGGTTGGCTTCCAGCTCGAAAACGGCTTTGATGCGGATACCGGCAGCCTCGGCTACAACAGCCGCTTGTTCGGCCGTGAAGCGCGCGTTTATCTCTCCGGCGACTTCGGTGAAGTGGCTTTCGGCCGCATGGGAACACTGGGTTCGGGCAACGGCACGTACGGTCTGCTCGGCGGCATGACGCCCTTTGGCACTTCGTGGGGCGGTTCGGTGGAAAACGGCACCTATTTCGTCGGCAACGCTCGTGCCGACAATACGGTGACCTATAAGACACCGACCTTCGCGGGCTTCACGGCTTACGCGCAGTATTCGTTTGATATGAATACCAAGCAGGATACGCCGCTCGGACAAACCGAAGGCAAGGCCTCGGCCAACCGCTACTATGCTTTGGGCGCCAACTACAAGGTGGGTTCGCTCGACGTGACGGCCGTGGTTGACAGCTACAACTGGTCGAGCAAGATTGATACCTACGGCGGCACCAGCCGCAATTTGGACGACGCATTGACCGTGACGCTGGGCGGCTCCTATGACTTTGGCGTTGCCAAGGCCTATTTGAGCGGTCAGTATTTCGACAACATGCTCGCCAATGACGCCACGGTTGCGGCTGATCAGAAGGACACGATGGATACCTATGCGTCCTTTGGCAGCTATTTCAGCGGCAAGGCGTTTAAAGGCTACAGCATTTTGGCCGGCATGGATGCTCCGGTGCTGGGCGGCAAGGCTTTGTTCGCCGTCGGCTACACGGACGCTAAAGATGCGGACGGCAGTGATGCTCTCGGCAAAACGGAACTTTCCCGCTACGGCGCCTCGGTGGGCTACACCTACGACTTGAGCCGCCGCACGAATGTTTATGCCGTTGCTGCCTACTATAAGGACAGTGTGGATAAGGATGCGTCTTTGAGCCATCAGGATCACGATCCCTCGACGGCGACTATTTATGCCGGTATCCGCCACACGTTCTAAGGGGGCATAAGCGGGCAGCGGCGCTGCGGCGCTTCAAAATGTCTCTGCTGCGGTTCGAGAGGATTTCAGGCGGGTTTTTGAGAGTCTTTCCTTACTGAAATGTTTTCTGAGCGGCGTGCAGAGGTTTCTTGGGCGGCGCTGGACGCTTCCCGTTTTGCGAGCGCTTAAGCTCGAAAAAGAGGTTCGGTTGAAAAATCGAACCTCTTTTTTGGCCTCTTCGTCGCAAAAACAATCATCCTGCATGCCGTTAACATCGTTTTCGGTGTAAGGTACTTTCCGGTGCGCCCAGTCCCGTCAAGAGAAGCGGACAAAGGGGTTGCAAGGTAGGAAACACTTCTTTTGTTTACCAATCTCCAATTTCTTTGCCCTGGGCAGACCAAATTCCACTGGTGCGTTTCGCATCCCTAACCGGCGAAACCGCATCTTCCGACAAGAAAAAGATTGGAGTATCTCGTGACGCTTCTCTCCTCTGCGCGCATGTCTGCCGCAATCCTCGCGCTTGGCGCGCTCACCGCCGTACCGGCCCATGCGGCAGGCATCGACGGCAGTTCGCTTGGGTTAACGTGGGCCGTTCCCTTCGCCGGGATCCTGCTTTCCATTGCGCTCTGTCCATTGTTCCTGCCGCATTTCTGGCACAAAAATTTCGGCAAAGTTGCGGTGTTCTGGGCGCTCTGCTGTGCCGTACCGCTCTGCGCCGTCCTCGGCTTTTCCGTGGGTACTGACGCTATCGTCCACGTGCTTTTGGCCGACTATGTTCCCTTCATCATTTTTGTGGGATCGCTCTTCGTCGTAGCCGGCGGCATTCACGTCCGCGGCTCATTTGTGGGCCGTCCGATCGTCAATGTGGCGTTTTTGGGGCTCGGTGCAGTGCTCGCTAACTTCATGGGCACGACGGGGGCTGCAATGCTCCTCATTCGCCCGCTGATTGAAGCCAACGCCGGCCGCACCCGCAAGATGCAGACCTTTATCTTCTTCATCTTTCTCGTGGCAAACGTGGGCGGCGCGCTCACGCCGCTCGGTGACCCGCCTTTGTTCCTGGGGTTCCTCAAGGGCGTGGGATTCTTCTGGACGGCCGAACACCTGATGCTGCCGTGGCTCTTGTGCTCGGGCGTACTGCTCTTTATTTACTTCCTCATTGACAGCGCCTGCTTTAAGAAAGATGTGGCCGACGGCTTCAAGGCGCCGGCGGAAACCAAGGCCTTTGCCATTGAGGGCGGCATCAATGTGCTCCTTTTGGCCGGCATTATCGGTGCTGTGCTTTATTCGGGCTTCAGCCGCTCCGGCATTGAATTCACGTTCCTGAACGTGCACTTTGCGCTCGAGTCGATCGTTCGTGATCTCTGCTTCCTGGCGCTCGCGGGGCTTTCGCTCATGCTTACCGCCAAGGCTACGCGTGAGGCCAATCACTTCACATGGGACCCGATTCTGGAGGTTGCCAAGCTCTTCTTCGGCATCTTCGTGTGCATCGTGCCGGTGCTCGAAATGCTGCGTGCAGGTCACGACGGCGCCTTTGCCTCGCTCGTGGCGCTCGTCACCAATGCCGACGGGAGCTTCAACAACACGTTCTTCTTCTGGCTCACGGGTTCGCTCTCCGCGTTCCTTGACAATGCGCCGACCTACCTCGCCTTCTTCAATTTGGCGGGCGGTGATCCTGCAGTGCTCATGACCACGGATGCTCAGACGCTGATGGCCATTTCGATGGGGTCGGTCTTCATGGGAGCGGTGACCTACATCGGCAACGCACCGAATTTCATGACGGTTGCGATCTGCAATGAACGCGGCGTTAAGATGCCGTCCTTCTTTGGCTACATGCTCTGGTCGGTCGGCATTCTCTTCCCGGTCTTCTTCCTGATGGATATGGTCTTCCTTACCTAATCGTCAGTTTGGTCTCATCCCCGGCGGGCGCTTCGAATGTTTAGCGAAGCGCCCGTTTTTCGTCCTGTCCTGCCGCCCAGATGCCGGCAGTTGTGGCAGAGTAGGTTCATGGGCGGACTTTAACGCCGCGGCTTTTTTGCTTTCCTTTCGGCGATGTCTGAGCATGCCTAAAGCTTTTCGCAACCCTCCAAACGATCAGAATGACCGGTCTGCGCCCGGAGAGGAGCGCCAATCCGGCTTCAGGCGTTTCCTGCCGGTACTGCTCCCGGCAGTCATTCTCTTAGGCTGGTGGCTCGTGACAAGTTCCGGCGCTGTGCCGGCGCTTTTGCTCCCCGGACCGGGAGCAGTGGCCAAGCGGTTTTTATCGCTTCTCGATTCCGGCGAACTTCTCACGCATGCGGCGGTCTCCATGGGCCGCGTGTTTGCGGGCTTTTTGCTTTCAGCTTCGGCCGCCTTGGGGCTCGCACTTTTACTCTATCGACGTCCGCTTTGGGAGAGTGCGCTTTCACTCGTTCTGGAAGCACTCCGCGTCATTCCGCCGCTTTCGCTGGTGCCGCTCCTTATTTTGTGGCTGGGCATTGATGAGGCGCCTAAGCTGGCGATTGTCGTTTTAGCGAGCTTCTTTCCCATTTATTTGTCGGCGCTCACAGCCCTGCGAAGCGTCAGCAGCAAATATAGGGAACTCGCGCAAATGCTCGGACTCACGGAATCGGCACGAGTGCAGGAAATTCTGCTCCCAGGGGCGGCTCCGGGTATTTTGACGGGACTGCGATTGGGATTTGGCTACGCCTGGCGCGCACTGGTGGGCGCAGAACTCATCGCTGCCGCGTCGGGTCTGGGCTACCTGATTGAAGATGCATCGTCCTTGGCGCGAACCGATGTGGTGATGGTGGGCATTCTCACCATTGCGGGCTTAGGAATCCTCTGCGATCAGCTCTTTCGCCGAGGGGCGGAAGGCTGGACAAAGTCGCGCCTTAACCGCAGGTGGAAAATCGACGGAGGACAAACAGCCCTTGAGACAGGTTCCTCATCCACAGCAGAACCCGAACGCAGCCTCTGGGGCATTGCGTTCGAGGGTTTGGTAGTGAGCTACCCGGGACTCACTCAGCCGCCGGTGAATCACTTGACGCTTTCCATAGCGCCCGGCTCCGTAACGGCGGTGCTCGGCCGTTCGGGATGCGGCAAACGACGCTCCTTAAGGCGGCTGCGGGACTGCTCCTCCCGCAGGCGGGCGCTGTGCGGTTTACGTCTCCGGATGCGTCTGGAGGGACGTATCCGAAAGTTGCCATGGTGTTTCAGGAGCCGCTCCTTTTGCCGTGGAAAACGGTTCGGGAAAATGCGGCGCTTGCCCTCTCTGCCCGCACGGGGGAGGGGCTTTCCGAAGCCTGCAAATCTGCAGCAGTCACGCAGGCGCTGACGCTTGCCGGTATTGCGGATTTGGCTGAACGCTTTCCCGCGGAACTCTCTGGCGGCCAGCAGCAGCGCGCGGGGCTCGCGCGGGCGCTTTCGGCAGAGCCGGACGTTTTGCTGATGGATGAACCCTTCGGCGCGCTCGATGCGCTCACACGCCTGGAACTTCAGGATGAAACGCGAGCGCTCTTTAACCGCCGGCGCATGACCGTACTCATGATTACGCACGACGTGCGTGAAGCCCTTCGCATGGCAGACCGTGCAGTTGTGCTGCGCGGCGGCAGCGCCGCGGCAGATCATTCGCTTCTCATGCCGTTCCCTCGGCGCTTTTCGGATCCCGCGGTCGGCGCGGCCGAAGAGGGGCTTCTTGCCGAGCTGCTCCACCATTGATCGTGCCGTTTTTATTTGAGCGGCTCGGGTTTCGGAGGTTTGCGCTTCGTCTGAGCACAATGGGCGTCGATCCATCTGCGCACCGTGGCGGGCGGCGCGCCCGTTGCTGCGCGAATTGCTTTCCAGGTGCTGCCGCTCAGCCGCATCGCGATGGCTTTCGTGCGGACGGCATCGCTGTAGCGATAAAGATTGGGCGATATTTCAACGCTGAATTTGCCGCTTTTCCAGGCTTCAGCCCAGTCGCGAAGCGTCGTGGACGGGAGGTCGAGGATTCTTGAAGCCTTGGTGTAGCCAATGCCGGCTTCAAAGAGCGCTATAGCGCGGCGGCGTTTGTCTGCCGAGGCATATCCCGGCGGACGATAGCGTCCTGGGGGCGACACCGACAGCCCGTCCGGTAAATCATTATCCGTCATGAGGTATTCCTGCTGCTCGTCAACCGTGCTTGCACTGCGCAAAAAAGACCCGTCCCCGCGCGAGCGGCAGACGGGTGCCAGAGAGCGGGATGACATACCCTCACTCGGTGAGTGAGTGCAGTTGTCTCCCAAAAGCGGTATGAGTCCCCGAGAGCCTTCCTTCATCCTTGGAGCACAATGAAAGAAGGCCCCGGGCGGGTTCTCAGGGGCTAAGCACTGCGAAGCGCTGAGCCCCTATAGAACGGGTTGGTTAGAACGAGTAGCGGAGGTTGGCGTTGAAGGCATTGTTCATGCGATCGTCGCCGCCGGCCGTCAGACCGTAGTTGAGACCAAACGTCCAGGCGCCGTTCTGAGCGGAGACGCCCAGCGTGGCCTGAATCGGGTTGGTATCCACAACGCGGGTGACGTTCTGGATGCCGCCCGTGTAGGTTGCAACCGCATCCTTGTCGCCGAAGGCCGGGACAACAGAGAGGTCAACCATCGGAGCGAGCTTCCAGCCGTTCACATCGAAATTGCCCGAGAAGGCAACACCCAACGGGAGCTGGTAGACCGTCATCGTGTCGTAGTCAGCACCATACTGGGAGTCGTCCATGTCGATGCGGCTCAGACGGATGCCGGCATGCGGCGTGATGTTGAGCGCGCCGAACTTGGCGAGGTATTCCGTGCCAAGACCGAACGTGAAGACGTTCGAATCCAAGGATTCCTTGACAGTGCCGAAAGCACCGGTCGAGGAAAGATCATTGGAGATCTGGGTGTAGCCCAGGTCAGCCTTGACGTTGAAGTCGCCGAAGGTCTGAGCGCCGTAGAGACTGAAGCCATAGAAGTCGGCATCGTTGTCAACCTTGACGCCCGTGCCAACGGAGTTGCTGTCCGCCTGACCTACGTTAAAGGCGACGCCCAGCGTACCGCCGCAGGCAGCGGTGTAGTCAAAGCCCAGAACAGCACCGTAGATGTCGGCTTCATAGCCTGCACCGTTGCCGTAGAGGCGCTTGGCTTCGTTGGTCGTGCCGAAGACGTCCACCCAAGGGGTGAAGCCTTCCGCGCGCTGTGCGGAGGTGCGGCGGCTGACGGCGGCCGTGACCTGATCGTTCACATCCAGAGCGGTCGTGAAAGCACCGCCGAAGACAGCCATATTGCTGCCGACGATTTCGGATTCAGCAACGTAACCGTCCTTGACAGCCCAATATGCCTTGTACTCAGCCGTGGTTTTATCCGTCGCATCGATCTTGGCAGCTTCGGCGATCTTCTTCCATTCAGCTTCAGCGTTGTCGTAATAGGCATCAAGCGCTTCGTTGCCGTAGATAAGGGCATTGGCGAAGAAGTTGCCGGAGTTCGTCATTTCCTTGATGTCGTGCTCAACGAGCCAGGCATTGTTCATGCCGAGATCCTTGAGCTTATCAAGCTCTTCCTGATCAGCGGACAACGTAACCGTCGATCCAGACACCTCAACCTTGTAGAAATCGGCATCGGTAATGACATTCTTCTCATCCGCCACCGTCACATTGGTGCCAAGATCAAGCGAGTATGCGCCCGTCTTTTCATCCTTGACGAATCCATCAGCAGTCAGATCCGTGAGGAGGATCGTGCCGGCAACAGAGCCGTTACCCGAAGCCACACCCTGGAACACGCCGGAAGTTTTCGGATCGTAGTTCTTCGAAGCGATCGAACCCATGTCGAGCACAATGTAAGAACCTTGAGCTGCAGACAGCGTGCCCTTGGTGGTTGAGGCAGAAGCCGCACCAAGCGCGATGCCGCCATTGGCGAGGTCGTAGCGTTCGCTGACATAGAGTGAAGCACCGATTTCAGCATCGGCGGCAAGATCAGCATACTGGCGGATCAATGCTTCGGTGGAAGCCTTGGAAGCCTTGTTTTGGCCGAAGGTAAAGAAAGCGCCGTTATTTCCAGCGTACTGGGTGTCGAGCGCGAAAGCTTTATCGTAGGTGACCGTTTCGGCAGCCGTGCTCTTACCGGAGGCTGCAGCGGGCGCAGCGTTCTTGACGATAACGGAGCCGCCATCGTTGTAGACCGAACCGCCCTTGATGGAGTCGAACGTGAAGACGCCATTACGAGCTTCAATCTTGCCGGAGGTATTGAGCTCAACCGCTTTAGCGAACGTGACCGTTCCCTTCGTCGTCAGCTGGCTATTATCTTTAACAATGACTTTGTTGTTGACAGAGACAGGAGCGAACGAGAAAACATCATCGTCTTCGGCACCAAACATGACGCCGTCATTGTCAGCATCAACCGTGCTGTCGATGGTGATCGTCTTATCCGCATCAACGCCGGTAATGATTTCACCATTAACGCCGGTAAGCTGCAGGTTGCCGGTAATCGTTACATCCTTACCCTTCACAGCGTCGCCCGTGAAGGCAAGAGCGCCGACAGTCGTGTCGTTTTTGACCTTTGCTTCAGTTGTGCTGTTGGTAACAGTCGAATTAAAGACCACAAGACCGTCAACGTCCGAAAGCTTATGGTTGGAACCATCCTCATTCTTAGCAAGCGTGCCGTTCTTGATGATGAGTTCTTGACCCTTTAAGAGAGCCGTATACTTCTTGAGATCCTCCAGAGAGTATTCGCCCGTAATGGAGGTTTCAACTACAGAACCCGTGCCTTTGAGAGCCTTATTGGCGAAATCAGTAGCCTTCCCATCTTTATCAGCGAGATTGCTGATACCGGTCAGGAGGTAGCCGTTGTTCTCTAACGTGCCGTTACCAACTGCCGAAACCTTACCGAGGGTGAGCGAGCTGTCGTCATTAACCGTTACCGCACCATAGGTGAGGTCAAGGTCAGCAATCGTCAGCTTGCCAGTCTTATCGTCGGAACCGATGGTAAGGGTTGAGGCAGTGTTGTCGCCAGTGACTTTCTTGGAAGAACCGAATTCAACTTTGTTGAAAGAATAGTCGCTGGTAACCGTGACTTTGGCATTCGTCTCACTACGTCCGATCTTCAGATCGCCTTCGTACTTGGTGCCAGCAACCTGAAGTTCGCCGCCGTTGAGGTTAATCGTACCTGCATTGATCAGGAGACGATCACCTGCAAGGACATTGCCGTCTTTATCCTTACCGCCAATCTTTTGACCGTCATGGCGGGAATTGAGCGCATCAAGATTAAGGACGCCATTATCAGCAACAGTGATTTCCTTCCACTTGAATGTGTCTTGCGTGTAGGTCGTGTTCAGGACGCCATTTTTTTCAATGGTAATTGTGTTAGCTTCGAGAACACCCTTGCCAGCGTTTTCAACCTTGCCGCCTTGAACCGTAAGGGTGGTTGCCGTGAGAGCACCGGTATTTGTAACCTGACCACCTGTCACAGTGGCATCGACAACCGTCAGTTCCGCACTCTCAGCGTTGCTGATACTGCCGCTCTTGATGGTCAAATTACCCGTGGCAGAACCGGAAAGCGGACCGAAGGAAAGTTTGCCCTGATTGTCGAAGGATGTACCGTCAATCGTTGTCTTAAGCGCCTGAACATTCAGCGTGCCCTTATTCACGACGGTGCCGCCGGTAAAGTTCACCTTGCCGCCGAGGGTAGAGTAGGCACTGTTCCAGTCGTTGCCGTCACGCGTGTATGTCGAGATCTGCAGCGCTGCATCCTTTGCAACGTTGATGGAGCCAGCCGACATCTCAACATTCAGGGAGTTGACGACGTTCTTATCCCCCTTAACAGCATTGAGTTGAACGCCGCTCAGAGCGATTGTGTTGCCCGTAACCGTATTATCGGTATTGTTCGAAAGGCCTGTGATGCCGCCGTTGTCGAGGGAAAGCGTACCCCCGGAGAGGGTCATCGTGTTATAGATCTTTTTATCGACACTGCCAATCCAAAGACGAGCATTTTTAAGCGTAACATCGCCGCCTGTCATTTCGAAGGAATCGTATCCGCCGAGATTGGTTTGAGCCTTCGGAACATGATTGCCGTCCGTTGAGGCATTCTGATCCCAATTGTCGGTGTCACCAGTGAGGATGACCGTGCCAGACTTGATCGCAACGCCACCAACATTTAGACCAGCGGAATTGCCAGTGATTGTGAGCTTGCCGCCGTCGACAGTGACAGTTGAGGTTTTGGCCGTATAGTCAGCGGCGTCCCCCTCGCCCCACTTGCCTACAACGGGGGTCGTAACTTCTGTAGTCTGATCAGAGCTGATCGTGACGTGCTCAACCGGGCCGGTCAGTGCAGTGGCACCGACGCTTCCAACGAGGGAGGCCACGGCGAGAGCGATAACGGTCTTCACCGCCTTGCCCTGATAGGAAGAAGCCTTTTCGCTCGTCACGACAACGCCGCGTGTGAGCGACTTGGCAACTTTGAATGTACGATTCATTATTCAATTACTCCAAGAGTGTTCTTACATCTCGTCAACCCGACGTTTGCGGGCTGCGAGGCAGTGCAAACAGCACTCCGAGCAGTCTATGAAGTCGTATGAATACGTATGTGGGGGGGGCTGGCCGAAATCAAACGCCGCTACCACACCGACGGTGCGGGCCTGTTGAGCCAA
>ERZ791865.2053-NODE-2053-length-16101-cov-17.214758_pt1 | contig 16101 bp, 14 predicted proteins | sample MGYA00509942_ERZ791865 | MGnify/ENA primary metagenome ERZ791865 (study PRJEB30046, sample SAMN00792098) | human gut metagenome | study: EMG produced TPA metagenomics assembly of the A metagenome-wide association study of gut microbiota in type 2...
CCTCGGACCATTCCCCAATGTCTATCAGAGGCCATTAACTGAAATTCCCTAATTAGGAAGTTTCTCGTCAAAACTCCTTTTCTGAATAGTTAATTTAGGATTATTCGTATAGGCCTCTATGATAGGAATTAAGTTGGAACTTATTTTTTCGGGATGTAGTGCTCTGTCACCTCGATAGTCATTTATATTTAAGTTGTCTAACCCATGCGAGAAAAGTCTGTCTACCCACTCAAGAGTAAGAATTTTTCCATTAGTTGTTATGTCTAGGAATAATCTTGGGGTTTTATTTTTGACATAATCAATCATGTCAATAAGACGTTCTTCCAACAATGGTTCATTGGATACCATTAAGGCAACTCTCCCGGAAAAGCCAATTTTAACAAGATTATCAATGATTAGTTTAAAAGTATCCCAATTCATTATTCCCAATGGTTTTTCATTGAAATGATGAGGACAAAAGGGACAATTATTATTGCAATCTGTTCTTGTCTCGATTAAAACCTGTTGAAACAGCGGATACTGACCATTTTTTTCAAAATAGTCTATAAGAAAATCCACGTCAGAATTCGCTAACTGGGTCTTGTGAACTTTACGAGAGTTTTTGTTATTAGTCTGCTGTATCATTGATGCCTACTTTTAATGCCGGAGCTATATATTCATTATACTTAGCCAGTCCCTCTACCGTGAGAGGATGCTCTATAACCTTGTTTAGATTGGGACAGTGTTTACACGGAATATCCAGATCAGTGTGTTGCCCTTCAAAAAGTAAAGATACAAGTGCCATAAAGGCTGGAGACTGTTGCCACTCAGATAATGTAGTCGCAAAGACATTTCCAAGACTTCTCCATTTGTTTACGCTACATCCTAAAATGTCGCCATTCCAGTTTATTTGTGGACTGGAAAAACAATGGTAACATGGTGCTTTGTATTCCGCACCATGTTTTTGTTTATATTCACTCCGGTCAGCAACACCAAGTCCGCTCTCTATCCTAACCTAACAAATTCGCGATTGATGACAGGTGAAAAACTGGAATAATTGAGTTTGGGGTTAAAAGCCATTCCAAGTTCTTCGCACAACTGCTTAACACGTGGCAGCTCATGTTCATTATGACCGAAAATGATAAATTGCCATGACAGCTTAGGATATTCTGAATTATACAATTTTTTGTAGTAATTCAGACGCCTGATGTTGTTCATAACTTTATCAAAATTTCCATTACGACGATATGTAGAATATGTCTCTTGAGAGGCACCATCTATGGAAAGGTTGAGATACTGAACTTGATATTTGACTAATCCTTCCAGCACTTCGTCTGAAACATCATTGAAGTTGGTGCCATTTCCACAATAGAGTGTCACTCCGTGTTCATAAGCATAAGACATTATAGAGTATATATCATTATTAAGGAATATCTCTCCCCAGTTAGACATTTCAATGCGCTTTATCTGAGGATTTTCTGAGACGAATCTCTTAAAGTTTTCAAGGGACAGTTGGCCTTTGCCGACTATGCCGGAATGCGTTATCCCTTTTGCTGTGGAACATTCAACACATCTTAACTGGCATATAGTCGAAAAATCTATTGACGCTTCGGTTATGTCTGGTAAAGAAATCATATCTCAGAAAACTTTATTTGTTAATATTCAAGTTGACGATTTTACCTAACGGAGTGATAACCGCTGAGTGTTTAACCAAAGTTACCACAGCATCGAATATATAGTCTGCTTGTAGTTCACTACAATAAATATCCCTAATTTCCGTCGGTAAATCCTCCGGCCTAATGTTGGGGTCATATATACTTACACCCTTCATCCGAATCGCAATATTCTTTGCGATTTCAATTGCTTTAGAATTTCTTACATCAGATGTGTCTGGTTTATATGTAAGTCCAACTAGAAGTACACTATTCGCTTTTTTAGCCTGAAGAGTAGTCAATATGGCTGAAATAGCCTTATCTGTTTCTGACTCATTTATTTCACGAGCCTTTTCTACTAATTCCAGATATAAATCTTTGCCTTTTGCTCTTGAAATCAAATAATAGGGGTCAACGCCGATATAATGGCCTCCAACCAAACCCGGATATACTTCTGCGAAATTCCATTTGGTGGAGGCGCATTGTGTGACTTCTCGAATGTCTATACCTTCAGCTTTGCAGTATTCCGAATATTGATTTGCCAGTGCTATCAATACATCTCGCTGAACGTTCTCATATAGTTTTGCAGCCTCTGCTGTTTTTATTGAAGATGCAGTTACTATCTCACATCCTAATGCAGCATGATATAGGTCTGAAATTATATTCAAAGAATCCGGATTGGATGACGAAACAATCTTTGGGACATTCGATAGAGTGTGTGTAGCATCTCCAATGTTGATTCTTTCAGGAGAGTATCCTACAGCGAAATCTTCATTAAGTATTAATGATGACGTTTCTTCAATAATCGGCACGCAAAGTTCTTCCGTAGTTCCCGGAGCCACGGTAGATTCAAATATAATGATGTCTCCTCGCTTGATTACTTTTCCAAGTTGAGCACATATGTCTTTCAGGCTATGCAAGTCCGGCTGTTTTGTTCCATCAATGGGAGTCGGTGCAGTGACAATAAGGAAATTACAGTCTCGCAAATCCATCCAGTCAGAAGTTAACATCACATTCTTTAATGAGGAAAGCATATTCGGATTGATACATTTCTTTGAATCGATCCCATGTGAGAGCTGGAGGATGCGTTGCTCGTTAATGTCTAAGCCCACGCACTGATATTTGGTCGCAAAATGGCAAAGAAGAGGTAGCCCGACGTAGCCAAGTCCAATAATTGCCACCCTAAACGAGTCTTTTATTTCTGGTTTATAGTCAAACATTTTGTCCTTAGTTTATTCTACATACCAAAATGGATGAAGAAGTCAACATCAATCACTGTAAAAATGGCAGTTCATCTTTCTTTATGGCGTAAAGCATCTTGTATGTGCTTGTTTGCCCAAGAGTGATTCCAAGCATGAGAAGTGCCGGTTTAAGGTATTTCTCATCGTAATTATTGACTACACTGGCGACAAACTCATTGATTGGCTTGCCCATAACCATAGCTCCATTTTCTGATGTATTTGACAGAATATCAAGGAGGATGAAATAGAGAGGAGCAATCTTCCAGAAGTCCGGATAGGCTTTATTTGCAATCTTTATGAAGTTTGTGGATGCTCCGAGACAGTCTATCAACGTCCTATATGTTGGACGATCCATTCCTAAGATTGCCCTACCAGTTGTTGTCTGTTTCTGATCTTTGAAGTCAACATGTCCTTTGTTGTAATTATTTACAACCGACATTGTATCAAGGAATGCACCCCGTGTATCATTCGGATAAGTTTGACTACGGGTGTAGCTGATAAGGTATTCCCAAATCGATTCCGGCTGGCGGTTTCCGGACTCATCAAGAATCAGCGAGACAAGTACAGGTAGACTTTTCTTTTCGGTAAACTTTTTAACGGATTTCATCAAGTCGTCAAATCCAAAAATTTGCCCTATATTAGATATGCCTCTCTTAGCATTTCCTACAGCGGTTCTTTCCTGATAGTCTTCATAATTTTCGGCGAAGATTGGATTCTCTAATCTGATAGGTGGCATAAGAGATAACCCCATCCGAGCAGCCTCTTCATCAAGTGGGTAAATAGCAACGAGGTCTCTGATGTTGAGGCCTTGTTTAAGAAGGTCTTGCTTCTTTTCTGTTTCTGCATAAACCAGAAAATAATTTATGCTATACTCTATTGAAGGAGTCTTGTCAAAAACTTTAGCTACATCCGTGGTCTTTGTCGGTAGCGTTTCAATACTCCCCTTGAATTGCAGCGACGACGCTGGGTAGAGAATGCCGTTCTTGAACAATTCTACTACCTCATCTCGGCGCACAAGTGCCAAATGATTATACTTTGTTGCCATATTTTACCAATCGTCCTCCTCGTCCGATGCGTTGTTACCAAATATGCTTGGCTCTTTAGCCATATCCTTAAAGTCTATGAACTGACAGGCTTCGCGATTATTGAAAAATTGTTGGATAAATCTATTCATGTTGGTGGTGTAAGATAGGGTTAGGTCTTTTCGGCTTCTTGACATCGCCACCATGAATAGCCGTGGGTCATCTTCATTTCCATTCCCTTGATTACAGAAAGGCATAAAGACTTTATCAAAATCAAGTCCTTTGGAACTGTGATAGGTTGATAATATTATTTTGTCAGAATCCGTTACCAATGAACCGTAGCCATTGGTTATGCTCTGCATTTTTACACCATGTTTCTCCAGATGCTCATTCAGTAGACCATAATTAGGCTTGCCATATTGTCTATCTTGTGTGAAGTCAAATGTTGGCTTGCCGATAGACTGGAGATAAATGTTCACAAAGTTTTCAATCTTCCAATGAGCAGGTAAAAGGATTGCGACGCTCTCTCCATAGTTGAGTGCGGTTTTCGCATCATCCATTATACGCTTAACTTCATCAGTTTGGTCAATACAATGCCACACATAAGCGGGCTTATGTTTCTTCAACATCGAAGACTTCTCGGCAAGCATTCGCATCTGAGGCATAAAACTGTTGATGCCGCGGATGATGAATTTGTTAAGACGATGAAGTATTGTCAACTCAGATGTTTTGGGCGTAAGAATCCTCTTCATCTCATCCTGTCCGACTATAGGACCTCCATTGGGCATTGTTTCGTAGATGGATTGATTGGGATCACCACCTACAATAACTCTTTTGGCTCTGCGTTTCATCAGTTCCAGTAGACTCGCAGACATGTCCTGAACCTCATCGCAGATTATATAGTCGTACGAACCTCGATAGTTCCGTTCAAAATCGGCATAGGTCACGACCTGAATGTTCTTCAATCTAAGTTCAGACAGAGCTGCCTCAATCATTTTAATCAAGGAATGAGTAAACTCAACGAAAAGAATTGATGCATTGGGTTCCTTGTTTCGGATAGTCTTAACGGCATAAAGAAGACATACACTTTTCCCGGAACCGGGGAAACCGGAAACATATACGTTTCCCTTCTCCGTCCATACTTGATTTCGGAAGTCGGTCTGTTCCTTTACCAAATCATTTTCACCTGGTAACCATTTCATATCTTTCCTGCTTTATCAGTACCAAATAGGGTATTTTCCAAAGAATATCCACGCGATTGAGTGTTATTCCGTAGTTCTTCTCTCAGCTTCTTTGCTACGTCATGTTCATTGACCTTTTCTGCCACTGAAATAAACCAGCCCTTTGAGCAATTATCCAGACCATTTTCATCCCATCTTCTTTTAAAGATGTTGTATGCCCTCTGATACAGTTCCTTCGCTCTGTCGCTGTTCTTCTCGGCTTCTTCGAGCTTTGCAAGAACTGTGATTGCTATTGCGTAATCTCCCTTTAGCTCAACTGCTTTTTCAAGAAGTGGACGAGCATCCTTGTATTCACCTATGATGTAAAGGTCGTGTCCGAGATTATTTAATACCGTTGCATTGCTGGGATTCTCTTTCAAAGCCATTCTGAAATATGCTATGGCTCTGTTATAATTGCCGCTATTATGGAATAGCACTCCGATACGATTGTATATCGAACGATCCGGGTAGTATTGAAGCTTTTCTTCCAAAGTCTCAGCCGCCATGAACTCCTGATCATTGTCCTCATAGGCACGACTTAAATCTTCCAATGCTCGTGCTGTAGGCTTATTCCCATTGTTGGCTGCTGAAACGTAGGATGCTCTTTGAGCCTTAAGTACCTTCGCTTCACCATCGGTCATTGCGGCATTATCCAACGGATTCTCACATACTGCATCCCATGTTTCACCTAATGTTTCTGCCTTAACGTGGAGAATCTTGTCGCTATCCATTTCAAAGTTTAATGTAACAAGCGTATTCTCGGGGAACGATTCTCCGTTACTGCGCCTCAGTTTCAGATTGTACAGCATCTTTTTGTCGCTGCCGACACATACAGGAATTTCTATTTCACGATATGTTTTTGTTCCAGTGGTGAAAGCATCTTTAGCAATAGCTTCAAATGGAACTTCTGTTCCAGCTTTAATTACCGGAACATTTCCAGCCTGCGAGATTACTATGATAGATTCACCGACGATAGGACGTACTGCCTGAATATCCATGCCATTTATAAGAATGGAGTGCAGTGCAGCTCCTTGCGAAACCAGTGCTTGTAGTTCTCTCGGAATCATTACTGTCGCATCGCTAAATAGCTTCTTTATGCGTTGTTGAACGAATGGATTTCGCGAGCTGCCGCCAATCATAATGACGTAGTCAATTTCATTTTTATCCACATGAGCCTTTGCAAGCGCAGTATCAATAGCCGATTGTATACTATTGTAACGTTTCTGCTGTCCTTTGACTGTATATGAGCCGAAATTACCAAACAAAGGCTTCTTGAAAAATACCTTCATAGTTTTGATGAAGTCCTCGTAGCTCAACCACAGTTTTTCGATGGTGAGAGTCCCGTTGTTGGTCAATATTGATAACTCTGGAGTTTCTACGGTAATGCCGTGACCTGCAGCAACGACTTCATCCATTACCTCTGGGTCAGACAGAAGGTAGTTGAAGTCCTCGTTGCAAAGACGTTTCTTCATATTCTCTGCTGTTCCCAGAAGCTGGTTGGCAATAGCTTCCTTTTGCTTGGTTGTAAACAAGTCGTTCTTGCCATCCAGATTATTGGCTTTCAACAACTGAGGGAGCAGTATATTATTCGCTATATAGCGGTCAATATCATTGCCTCCGAGTTCTGCGAACTGAGATATGGAAAGATTGTTGGAGTGCATTCCATGATGGTCAGCAGTGATTTCCAACAATGAAATATCACAGGTCCCGGCACCAAAGTCAAAAACAAGAACTTTGGGGTTATATTCTTCGCTTAGCTCAATGGGATCTGTTTCGCCACTGTTGATGTAGCCAAGGAAGGCGGCATTAGGTTCATCAATAAAGAGTGAACCATCAACTATAATATCATTGGCAGCAAGAGCATCCATAAGGTCTTTGCGCTGATTACTTTCAAAGGATGCCGGTATGCTGACAGCATATTTTATCTTTGAGGGCAATCCCTCGGACTCAATAGCCTTTTCAATTGACCTCTTCAGGAACTTGAAAAACATTGTTGTCGCGTCCTGTGGAGACTTTATTTTGCTTTGTAGACTTTCGTACCACCGGGGGCCAAGATCTTTTCCAAGTTCCATTTTAAACGAATGCCACAAATTTACACCAAATGTGAAATCCGGATTCCATTTGAGGTCATAGGCTCCTTGTCCGTAGATAGGCTTGCCTGTGGTTTGATTGACGGCTATGACTGTAGGGAATAGTTCGCCATACATTTCGGCACCGAACTTATCCTTCTGAGGTAACTGTAGGCTACGGCATTCAATTTCTTCAGTCAAGGGATTATAGGTAGCCAATGAAACAACAGTAGTACTGGTCCCAAAGTCTATTCCGACGTAAGTGGTATCGTGAGAGAAATGACCACTTACCTCATCTATATGGAAGAGTTTTGTTAATCTTAGCGGTTCGCTCATGGCTTTTTTCTGTATTATTTTCTTCTATATATCGGATTTAGAAGAAAGGTCAACATTTTTCTGATTCTTCTATGTGTTGAGGTGAGTTTAATAATTCTTTCGGGTCGACCCTAAGGTGTTTGGCAATATCAAATAAAACTTCTATACTCGGTTGTCGTCGATTACACACATAAGAATTTAGGATACAGAAACTTTTGCCGATTTGCTCGGCAAGCCAAGTTTGCTTAACGCCTTGTGCTTCCATCACTTCTTTAATGCGATTGAATTGTTTGTTCATGGTTTATATATCATATCATGCCACAAAGTTATAAAAAATTCCGCAATATATTGATATAATCTGGTGAAATAAAGGAATTATTTGTAACTTTGTAATCGCTAATACCCAACTAAAATTCTGAACATTATGACCTACATAATCATAATACTGGCGGTGATGTGGCTGTTTAGCTATGTCAAGTTCCGCAAAAGATACAAGATGGATAAGACGATGTGTGAGTTTACGCATCAGCTATATCAAGAAGACTCAAGCAATCCTATGACTGCCATTGAATATGGAAGTGCTTTGATGCAGTGTCAACAGTATCAGAGCGCGTTAAACGTGTTTGAAAGCGTTAAGAAGAGAGTGGCTAATGCAAGTGCAATCTATCCATTTTTGGATGCCAACATCGAGTTTTGCAGAAAGCCTCTGCCTTGGAGCAGTGGCGCAAAAGACCATCGAGGTGGAAGCTGGTGGCATAACTTTCAACTTGTCCGTTTTGGAGGTCGCCGACAGGTAGCCATCTCGGAAAACACCGGTCTCGCCTTCAACTCAATGCTCCGAATGATGAATCGTCAATAACAAACACTATGAACTTTACAATTCTTTGGATGGTGCTATATTGCCTATCTTTCGCCTTGGTTATAAATCTGACGAATCTTATATCCCATGCTTTTTCAAAGAAGAACATGGTACAAGGATCCCATAACAGGAAGGACTCATTACGAAGTTCCGGATCCCGGAATGTTCCCCATGAACTATGAACGACAAGGATTAAGGAGCGGAACGTTTCTTTCCTTCTATAGCGTCCTTGTCATTTTCTCTTTTGTGGGTCTCACTGTAGTCGCCTTTATATATGCGAATCATTGGTGGCAAGTATTGATTGCTTTCTTCATTGGCAATTTCGTCAGCAATGTATATTCTAAGAATCTGCCTTTGAGGCTCCATTCAGCAAGATACTACCTAACACAGGTATTGACTCCTCTTGTCATTATCGCATCCTACATAATTCTGATCAATTACTAATTGAGCAGGACGAAGGCTGCCCATTTGTCAGGACCATATCCTTTTGCTCGAAGGGTATGTTGTGCTAAGACGAGAGCTGCATCTGGTTCTTTGCCCGAAAGGAGGCCATTGTAGAACTCCGTCATCAGCTCACTTGTGGCTTTATCATCGACACTCCACAGACTCATTAAAACGCTTTGTACTCCGGCTAACTTGAATGCTCGTTGAAGACCGTAAACACCTTCAGAGTTATACTCGCCGAGACCGGTTTGACAAGCTGATAGAACTACCAGACGGCATCCGCTCAAATCCAGTTTGGCTATTTCATCAGCTCTAAGAATGCCGTCTGCATCATTGAGTGATGAAGCAAGACTATCTGATGACCAATACTTCTGAGAATTGGCAAATAGTAGTCCGGAGTTTTGCATCGGATTCGTAAATGTACCCGAGTCATGGAAGAAACCGTGGGTTGAGACGTGGAGTATGTAGTCTCTCTTATGGTTACGTGCTGTAAATGATTTTTCCGTTGCCCCACTACCTGAAACGACAGTCGCTTTACCACCTCCGTTCCGAAGTAGTCCGGCGATTTGATTGACCTCCGTCAGAGAATTAGGCAATTTACCCAGTCTATCACCACGCATGATGCCTCTTGTCTCTGAATACTCATTGGCAATGGAGTCTATTGATCCATAATCGACACCGCCCCAGAGAATGCTATTCTTAGCCATGAGATCCATGGCTTCCGTTGATTTGACGGTCGGAATATCCGTTGGTGAGCCTACTAAATGAATCTTGGCTATATCTGCAAAGATACGACGCTGGTTGTCGATTGGGAGAGCATTTAACGCAATCTGATTGAAGATGCCGGATGTGGTAAGATAAACATTCTTACCAGCAATAGTTGGAATAATAGAGCCGAATAAACCATTAACAGCATTCTGATCAACATATATGGTACCCGACTTTTGAGTCAGTGAAGAAAGATGCTCTTTAGTATCTATGAACTTATATGAGACTTTGCCAAAATTGTCCATCAACAGCGCAAATACAGACTTGTCACCTTCCACAATCTGCATTGCAATGTCATCCTTTTCAAGACTTTTCTTTAGTTGGGCGATTGAGAAGTTTGACGATTCATTCTCGCGTCTAAAGTCTCGGCTGGCATTGGCAATGTCAGTCTCCAATGAAGCTATCTCGCTTTCAAGTTTCTTCTTTGCGTAATAATTAACGGGACCGGAAACATACTGTCGAGAAACAAGTTCTTGCGATGCCTGCACATATCGGTTATATTTCTCGGTCAACTCTTTATTACCCATTGCGGCTATAGCATTGGCAACAGATGTTTCAGATCGGAGGAGAAGACCGCGTAAAAACATATTATTCTCAAAGCAAGCTACGGCAAGTTTGTCAGATGAATGTAACTCGATGAGACGGTTGGTGTATGAGAACAATGGTTTGAATTGCTCAATGAAATATTCTCGCTGAGCTGATGTCATGCCAGTGAAATTGTTGGTGATTTGCTCACGTAATGCCTTGCTTGCATCGACAACTCTTTCTGTGAGTGTATCCCAATCCTTGTCTGATTCCAGATACTTGAACTCCATCGCATGTGCTACGGCATATTCAATATCGCTCTTGTCGTACGTATCATTGATGTGGTACAGATACTTCTTCAAGAGCCTGCGACCATCCTCTACATCATTCAACTGATAACAGTATTCCGACAGATCACCAAGTCTACTATAAATTATGGAATTATATTCTAAAGTGTCGGCAATTTGCAATGCTATTTCCAAATAATGACGAGCCGCAATCCGTTGGTCTTGTTCAATCAGCATACGTATAAGCTCATTGAACAGTTTCAGTTTGTACAGTTGGTTAAACTTATCAGAATTGGCAACCTCAATGGCATAATCCTCCAATTCAGTAATAGCATTATCGGGATGAGAAAGGTACTCACCTTGAATCAATTCAAATTTGAAACCATCTTCAAAATTTCTTCCACCAAGTACGCTATTTAATTTTTCTTTTTCTTCCTCATCAAAGAAATCAAGCAGACGCTCCCAATCCGTTGTTTCGTGGAGTTTCTTCATCTGGCCATATTGTTTCCTGACACTGGCAATGTCGCCCATTTTGAGATAAATCCGAAATTCCTCTTTTAGGTAGCAAATATTGATAAAATTCTTGAATTGCTGTATCTGTACAGGTGTCCAATCTTTAGGGGCTTCATTGACTATCTGCTTATCAAACCATTTTCGTATCAATCGATACTGCTCCAATGCTTTCGGATAATCACCGGTATGGACATAGCAATCGGCAAGTTCTTGACGGAATGCGTATGGTTCTTTTGAGTCTTCAATCAAGTCCTTTTTGGTGTCCATAAAAGCTATTGCTGCATGATACTTATGGTCTTCCACCAGTTCAGTAAAGACCTTATCGGTCATGGAGTTATTGAAGATATGCACAGCCTTGGGGAAGATCAGTTCGGCAATGAAAAGAAGTATCGCAATACCTATGGCGCAGCCAAGTATTGTAAAGATTGCATATAGGTGTAGGGCAAAGAAGTAGTACAATTCACCGAAAAATCTACTGAAAAGTAACTTCTTCCTGACTGACCCTTGATTATCTTCAATAATTTTCATAACTTTGTACTCAGTATGAGCGCACTACAAGTTGTAAAATATGTTATCGCATTTGCGATAGTATACTTTTCTTTCGTGGTCCTTCAACGTCACTATACGGAAAAGATGACGTGGACAGACGCGATGAAAGAGGGTAGCAAGCACATTGGCATTGGTTTGGTGCTTACCGTAGGCAGTCCTGTGGGTATCTTTATCCTTGGCATTATTGCCGTCTTCATCATCCTTACTCTTGGCGACGTTCTGTAAGTCGAATCGTAAGCTCTCTGCAAATCTCACAGCCCAATCAGATGCGATTGACTGCTTATCAGCTTTAATCACAACGCAACATTTTGGACTGTCAAGTTCCACAACCATCGCCACGTCAAAATATGCAGGAACCGAATCAACCGTTGTTTCATAGACAGTTGAGAAAAGTCTTTTGCCAGATACGATAGTATCAGTGAATGACGTTTCTTTCAGTTTACCCCAATTTCCTTCCAAATTTTCCGATATTACTCCCAGCGATTTCACAAGAACCTGGTTGTATGTTCTTGCGTCCGATTTCTCGCATCGCCCTGATGCGATATAAATCTGACTTAGAGAGTCAACAGACATTATTGTGGGCACTGTTTCCAATCTATCATCAATGTAGAGGGTATCGGATGGTTCTACCCATGTCTTCCATTGACGGTCGGAACTGAATAGAACATATCCATCGCTAACTTCACCGGGGTTGAGATTCAATGCCGTGACATCAACTCGCTGGCAGTATTTTGATATTTGATATTGCTCCCAACCGCCATAGATTCCTACACCAAGAAAAGCGGTCATCAAACCGACCCAGACCCATCCCGACGGGCCAAACCGCCTTTCGTTTTTGGGGAACCTACGCTTTATTCCTTTTGCAAAACAGAGATAAAGGTAGAATATGAGGTAGAAGAGCGGTCTAACAAGGAATATAGCACTCCAAGTCACAATGTTGTATGTTGGAATTTGTCCTCGTGTTGGATCCATCAGCGTGTATAGGAATACCAAAACTAAAGACCATTTCAGAGAGCTGATACAGTCCTTGTCTCCACGCAATGTCTTTATTACCGAATAGAAAGAATATACTCCGGCAATAATGAACAGAACAAAGCACATCCATTCGATGGCACCGTACGAAAGGAAAGAGTCAAATCCGAATGTGATATAATGTGAAATAGCTCCGAAGGATTGCAACAACCAAACGGAGTAGTAGATGAACAGAAATATGTAGAGCCAATTGGATGGCTTAAAGTTTATTTCTTTTTCTTTCTCACTATCCATAATGCAATGAATATAACGATGAAGGCTAAACCAACTATACCCCAAACCATATTGGGGTTGAATGATGTGTCGTCGTTTTCAGAGTCATCACCAAGGTTGGGAGCGGGAGGTATAGTCTTAGCTGGGGCTTCCCATCCGATAGTATTCCGGATAGCAGGTAACTGACCATGGAATTGTAGCGTCTTATCATTCTCCATTCCAGAATAAAGAGCCGACAGGAATTTGGGAAGGTCGGAAATGCCATTTTCCTTGTATGCCTCGCAGAAGTAATATGTCAGCGAGCCATAACCATTGCCATCGGCAGATACTTCGTAATTCCGTTGGTCGCTTCGACAGGCACTAAGATATATCACATCACTCATGTCTGATGAAGTCGCCAATTGGCTTACATCCTGTTTGTGATATGCTTCTCGGAGAGAAGAAATTTGTTCATATGACATAGTTTCAGAGCCGAATATCTCATCAGTGCCTCGATAGATTTCTTTTGAATCATCTGCATCCTTATCCATTGAATCGCTATGGCAAGCATCTATTACAGCAATAACAAGGCCACCGTTACCGACTGCTCGTCGTAATCCATCTACGGCATTACCGAATACATCATCTGTCAAATGATTATCCCCATTATAAGACGCTGTTTTTCGTTTGCCGGCATCAAACGGGACTATGGCTTCATCCACTCCGTCTGCTTCTTTGGCTGATGTCTGAGTGAGTATTTGTTGACCATGTCCTGAGAAATGGATAATGACAGTGTCACCCTTGACTACCGTATTGGTCAATGACTTTAATTGACGCTCAATCCCTAATCGGGTGGCTACTTCGTTCTCTACCAGTATTGCATTCGGGAACAAAGACTTTATCAATTCTACGTCATTATGCGCATTGATTTTATTCCAACCCGAAGATTCCGGATACTCTGATATGCCAACGGAAAGGACTCTCACATTAGCAATGATGCCAATGCAAGAAAGCAGAGTCAATATGAGTGTGAGACATATTCTTTTCATGACACTCCGAAGTGTTGCATCAGCAACATCATCTTTTCAAGTTCGTTGTCGATTCTTTCTTGTGTGAATCCCAGTCGGCCAAAAATTGAGTAGAATTTTTCAATCCTTGCCTCATTGGGTCCGGTTTGGTCAAGGACAAATGGGAATACCGGCATTAACTTCATAATCAAATCACCTTCTTTGCCATTGTCGAGAACGCATATTACTCCAGCATCTCCGATTTGATTCAACAGCTTTTGAGCCTCACTATGGTTGACTTGGAAGTTTAGAAGGAGGTCGGAGAATTGAGGATGATTTTTGAACTCGCTAACAGAGCTTCCGTCTGCTGTATAAATCATCTGAGCCACATTGACCAAAGCAAGTTTCTCGTCATGGCTAAAGTTGTCATACATTCCTCTTACAAGATCAACCGGATTTTCCGAACCTTCAATCGATGGTTGCGAACCAAACAGGTATTCACCTGACGAATCCTTTAGACCTTGCTCGTTGTTGACCTTGATTTGGTGCTGACGGATAGCGATAGATGCTTCTTCGCAGAAATGGTTTGCGACATCCTGCTGACGGAAAGTCTCGGCTTGACGCATATTGTCAAACTGCATCTTCTTCACTAATTCCACATGATAATACTTGTATTTCAGAGTGATGGTAAGTGAACCGGTGCTATAATAGAAATTGATAATCATGCTGACATGGTTATCATCAAACAGATTCAACATACGAGGGTCGTCCTTGAATTTCACTACTTCTCCCTGACCATTCATCAAGAGGTCATTGATGCGAGTGATAAGTATATTGAACTTCTTCTCCATGGGATTTTCATGGAGCTCAGATCGGTCCTTCATCAGTGCTCGACTGAAGGGCAGGAATATCATCGCAAGAAGTGTGATGATGAGAAGAACAACAAGTGTCGTAGTCATTATTGCGTCTGCGGTTTATTTGTGGAGAAATTAGATGCAAAGTTAGCGAAAAATCAGCAGAGAATGAGGATATTTGGCGAAAAATTACTAATTTTGCGCTTAATTGAGATTACCTGCACTCAAAGAAACGATGCCATACGAATATAACGACATAGTCCGTCAGTTTTTCGAGGAGCTGAAACCGCTCTTCGTTAACATTCTACGCAAGAATTTTACTATATCCTACGATGAAGCGATGGACATCTACACTGATGTGTGGATTGATGTGCGCAGCAACATTGCCCGTGGAAAGGTGCAACCAGGCACAAAATGGAAAGCTTATATCATAAGGATGGGATTGAATCAGGCTAACAAAATCGCGACAAGAAGACCGATTGATGTTGATTCCTATGATGACGAGAAATTTAATCGTGACGATTTCGAGAAGAAATATACGGAAGAGAAGGCTGCCGAAACCTCAATCTATGAAGATCCCGATATGCAAGCAGCTCTTGCTGCGGAATTGAGTTATATTCCAGATCCCTGTAATAAAATTTTGAAGCTTTATTACTTCGATGAACTGTCTATGAAGGAAATTGCAGATTCGATGAATTATAGCAATTCCCGTAGTGCTATCACTACAAAGAACCGTTGTATGGAGAAATTAAAGGCTCGTGTTGTTAACGCAGTGCGTCGTCTCGGTATATTAGGTTAACACGTAAGGATTATGAAAGAGAAAGATTTAGAAAAGAACCTTGACAACCTCATAATCGACGGTTTAATCAAGGGGGCTGAGCAAGATAACGCAGACTTTGAGGCTGCAATGCGTCAGATGAGCGAAGAAGAATTTGAAGAACTCATCTACGAACCGGCATACGCCGAAAATGATGAAGATAGAGCATCTGAAATGGCCACTGCTTCAATAGCTGCAGATATGGATTATAATGAGAGACAGTGGAAACGGTCTCTGCCATCAGTAGCGAAAAAATCCAAGTGGCAGGTATTTCGTCCGTGGATTTCATCTGCCGTTGCCGCTGCTGCCGTCGTTCTCATCGTGCTTATTCCGAGCATAAATGCCATGAACGGCAAACTTTGTGATAGTGCATTGTATGCGAGCACAGAATACATCACTTCCTCTCGAAGTGCTTCTGAGATCAACGGCCTTAGCGATGACCAGTTAAAAGCCAAGCTCCCCGAGCTGGAGAAAAGATACAAAGACTGCATCAAGGAAGATGGTAAGTTTACATATTATACCGATGACCTTCAGGAAACCGGGTGGGATTTGACTTTGGCCTATCTAAGACTTCACAAGAAAGGTGACGCAGTAAAAGTCCTTAAAGTCCTTTCGGAACATTTCAGTGGAACACCTTTTGGTGACCATTGTCAGAAGATGTTAGACCAACTCTAATAAAAGGTATACACATAATGATTTAGGAGGCTGTGTCGTAATTAAGGTTTACGGCGCAGCCTCTGATTTTAGAGCCTTGAG
>ERZ791865.2065-NODE-2065-length-16000-cov-5.229163_pt1 | contig 16000 bp, 18 predicted proteins | sample MGYA00509942_ERZ791865 | MGnify/ENA primary metagenome ERZ791865 (study PRJEB30046, sample SAMN00792098) | human gut metagenome | study: EMG produced TPA metagenomics assembly of the A metagenome-wide association study of gut microbiota in type 2...
TAATAGTCCGAGTTTAGCCAGGGCCTTTGCTCACAATGCAGCAGCTGCTCCAGCTCCCGGACCTTGGCCTCATTATCCGCCTGCACGGCGCCCAGGCGCACCAGGGCCGCAAGCTCTGCCGAGCCCATGAGCAGGGACGCCAGGTCCCCCTGCCGGCAGGCGACGGTGACGTCTGCGGCCGCCTCCGGCCCGGCCACAGCCCAGCGTCCGCCGCCGAAGGCAATGCGCAGGCAGCAGTCGGTGCCCGCCATCTCATCCCGGAAGCAAAATGCCGCCGTGAGCGTTCCCATTGGGAAAGCCCGGTAGCCGGTCTTTTCCACAAAGCGTGCCCCGTCCACCAACTTGAACATGGTGCCCACTGCGGACACATTGGTCTGCAGAAAGCCGAAGTCAATGTAGTTCCGGCTCACATCCTGGGGGTCGTCCAGCAGGTGGTGGAAGTCCTCCTCCCCGGTGCGCAGGATCACCGTCTGGGCCAGGTCCTCCTGCATTTTCAGCGCCCCCAGCAGCGCCCGGAGCACCTCGCCGTCCTCGTATACCAGCTCCTCCACGCTCAGGCGGTTTTGGGTGTAGTTGGTGTCGCTGGCGCTCTGAAACCGGTAGGCGGCGTAGCCCCGGAGCTGTCCCTCCGGGCTGTAATAGCCTATCCGGCGCACCTGAATGTCGTCCCGCAGGCCCCGGATCTCCTCGTCGAATTTTTCCACCATCCCATGGTTCCGGGCCGCAAAGCGCCGCTGGCAGTCCATGGCCGCGTCAAAGTCCTCCGGCTGCAACAGCCGCAAGTTGGGCAGCACCGCCCGGTCCGGCTTCGGCAGGGCCGATGTGGGCAGGTGGTATTCGTAGATCTTTCCCGCAAAGCCGTAGCCCATGCGGCGGTAAAAATCTATGCGAAACGGCAGCAGCAATGTCAGCAGCGCCCCGTTTTCCCGGGCGTAGTCCTCAAAGTACCGCACCATGAAAAGGGCAGCCCCCTTCTTCTTGTGCAGCGGATGCACCTCCAGGGCCATGAGACCGCAGGCGGGCTGCATCCGCCCGAAGAAGTTCATGGAAAACAGGATCAGCTTCATGGTGGCGATGAGGGTCTCCCCCTCAAATAGTCCCACGGTGCGGGTTTGGGTGTCCTCCCGCAGCTCCCGGCGGTGCTTTTCCCGGTAGTGGTCCCGGCAGGCCTGGTCCAGGTCCTTGTAGGCCGGGTAGGCGTTGAGATAGATGTCCAGATAGGCTTCCAGATCCGTCTCCGCCAGGGGACGGACGGACCAATTTCGGTGGGCGTCTGTGTGCATCATACAGGCTCCTTTCGCGGTGAATTCTTCCTCATTATACCGCTATTAAGTCATTTTCGCAACAGAAAACCCTTATCCGATGCCCGCCTCCGCCGCCCAGGCCCGGACATCGGCCACGGTGGCCTTGGCATCAAACCGGATGCCGGGGCGGAATTCCACGCCGGGCAGCAGCGCCCGGAGGTTTTCCTGGCTGCCTTCCACACCGCTGCTGCCGGAGGTGCAGAACACAGCCGCCTTTTTCCCGGTAAAATCATAGCTCTCCACAAAGGTGCTGACGATCCGGGGCGCATCGCCGCCCCAAATGGGATAGCCGATAACGATGGTGTCGTACTGCTCCCAGTTTTCCACCCGGCTTTTGATGGTCGGGCGGCTGGCGGGGTCGGCTTGTTCCCGGGTTACCCGGGCGTCTTCCCCGTGGCCCAGGTCCGCGTCGGTGTATGGCTCCTCCGGAACGATGCGGAACAGATCCGCATGGAGCACCGTGGCGGCCGTCTCCGCCACGGCCTTGGTGTTCCCTGTGGCGGAGAAGTAGGCCACCAGGATGTGGCGCTGCCCCACATCTCCCCGGCCAATATTGCTGGCTGCCAGGATCAGGGCCAGGATCGCTGCCGCCGCCAGCACCGGGATGATAATTTTTCGTTTCATACTGTTTCCTCCGTTGTGCTTTTGCCCCATAGGATTTGTAGTATTCCGCGTTTGATACGCTGGAAAATTATATAGCACGCGCGCTTTTTTATTTGACAAATATCCTATTGTGTACTATACTGGCCACTGTACGATTTCGGACATGGAGGGGTGCGCCATGGAAAAAGCATATACCGGTGAAATTCGGCGGATCAATTTTCTCATCAGCGAGATGGATTCGCTGTACCACCTGGCCGATCTGCGGCTGGGTATATCCGACAGCGTATCCCGGGTGCTGTACGCGCTGTATGACGCGGGCGGCCAGTGCCCCCTGGCAGATATTTACAAAAATTCCGGCATCAGCAAGCAGACCATCAACTCCGCCGTCCGGGGCCTGGAACGGGAGGGCCTGCTTTACCTGGCGCAATACCATGGCCGGGCAAAAAAAGTGGTTTTGACGGACAAGGGGACGCAGTTTGCCCAGCAGACCGCCGCCCGGCTCCGGCAGGCAGAACGGGATGCCTTTGCCTCCTGGACGGAGGAGGAGGTCCGCACCCACATCCGGCTGCTGGAAAAATACACCGAATGTTTTCGCCGGGAAATTGAAAAACTATAATGCAGCGGCCGGGGGTTCCAGCCCGGCCGATTCAGGAGAGCGTATGAAAGACAAAATTCAGTTATCGGACCACTTCACCTACGGGCGGCTGATCCGCTTTACCCTGCCGTCCATCGGGATGATGATCTTTACCTCCATCTACGGGGTGGTGGACGGGTTCTTTGTGTCCAACTTTGCGGGCAAGACCCCCTTTGCCGCCGTGAACCTTATCATGCCATTTCTCATGATCTTGTCCACGGTGGGGCTCATGTTCGGCACCGGCGGCTCGGCCATTGTGGCTAAGGCCTTCGGCGAGGGGGACAGGGACCGGGCCAACCGGTGCTTTTCGCTGTTCGTATATGTGGCGGCAGCGGTGGGCGTGGTGCTGGCGGTGCTGGGTATCGCCTTTGCCCGGCCCGTGGCGGAGCTTTTGGGCGGCGAAGGGGCCCTGCTGGATAACGCCGTGCTATACGCCCGCATCATTTTGGTGGCGTTGCCGTTCAACGTGCTGCAGATGCTGTTTCAGGCCTTCTGCACCACCGCGGAAAAACCCCGGCTGGGCCTTTGGGTGACGGTGGCCTCGGGCGTTACCAATATGGTGCTGGACGCGGTGCTGGTGATCACGCTGCCCCAGGAATATAAGCTGGCCGGCGCGGCGATAGCTACGGCACTGAGCCAGGTGGTGGGCGGCGGCGTGCCTCTTATTTACTTCGGCCGGAAGAACAGCAGCCTGCTGCGCCTGGGCAGGTGCCGCCTGGACGGCAAGGCTATCTTCAAGGCCTGCACCAACGGCTCCTCGGAGTTTATGAGCAACATCGCCATGAGCCTGGTGAGCATGCTCTATAACCTGCAGCTGCTGCATTTTGCCGGGGAGGACGGCGTGGCGGCCTACGGGGTGATGATGTATGTGAGCATGATCTTCTCCGCCGCGTTCATCGGCTACTCCATCGGCGCGGCGCCTATCGTATCCTTCCACTTCGGCGCCCAGAACCATGGGGAACTGCAGAGCCTGCTGCGCAAAAGCCTGAAAATGATCGGCCTGTTCGGCGTGGCCATGGTGCTCGCGTCCCAGGCGCTGGCCCTGCCGCTGTCGAAATTCTTTGTGGGATACGACGTGGACTTGATGCATATGACCGCCTCGGGCTTCCGCATTTTCGGATTGTCGTTCCTGTTCATGGGCTACGCCATTTACGCCTCGGGCTTTTTTACAGCCCTCAGCGACGGGCTCACCTCCGCCCTCATCGCCTTTTTGCGGACGCTGGTGTTCCAGGTGGCCGCCGTGCTGATCCTGCCCCGGATCTGGGAGGTGACGGGCATATGGCTGTCCATTGTGGTGGCTGAATTTATGGCCGTGGTGCTCTCGGCCATCTTCCTGCTGCTGAAGCGAAAAAAATACCATTACTGAGGCCGAAAGATCGCACCGTCTGCCATTGGCAGACGGTGCGATCTTTCATTATGTGGGAGCAGCGGAAAAAAGAGTTTCACTGCGGCGTTATCCGGCGGACTCTGCCTGGGGGGCGGGGGCTGCGTTTGCCTCCGGCTGCGCCGGGGACTGGCGGCCGGCGTGGTCGATGGTATAGTTCTCGGTATAGATCAGACTGCCGATGGGTACCACGGTGTAGCCGTTTTGGTGCATGTACTCCAGGATGGAGGGCAGGGCCTCCGGCGTGTGGAGGGCGGCGTTGTGAAAGAGGACGATGCTCCCCGGCTGTAAATGTTCCGTGACCCGCTTAAAAATGGTATCGGCGTCGTAATCCTTCCAGTCCAGACTATCCCTGTCGGCAAGGACTTGAAGGCCGCCTGGGGGGCGGCATTTCTGCCGGGGACGGCGCATACCATGGGGTGAGGTGAGAGCACTATGGAGATCAGGAACATTCATCCCGATTATCCGTCGCTCCGGGAGCGGCAGGAGCGGCTGGAGGAGGCATACCGCCAGTGCCTGGAGGCGCTGGCGGCCCTGAAGACCGGAGAAAAGGAGGACGGCGCATGAGCCGGCGGGACGCCGTATATGCCCGGCAGTCCGTGGAGAAAAAAGACAGTCTGTCCATTTCCGGGCAGGTGGACCTGTGCCGACGGATGGCGGGGGAGAAGGAGCTGGCTGTTTACCGGGACGCGGGCTATTCCGGAAAAAACACGGACCGCCCGGCCTTCCGGCAGCTGATGCGGGATGTGAAGGCGGGGCGGATCGCCACGCTTTATGTGTATCGGCTGGACCGTTTTTCCCGGTCGGTGGCGGATTTCGGGCAGCTGTGGCAGGTGCTGCAGGCAAACCGGGTGGAGTTTGTATCGGTCAGCGAGAATTTCGACACCTCCACCCCCATGGGCCGGGCCATGCTGCACATTATCATGGTGTTTGCCCAGCTGGAGCGGGAGACCACTGCCCAGCGGGTGCGGGACAACTACTACCGCCGGGCGGCCCTGGGGGCGTGGCCCGGGGGGCCGGCGCCCTTCGGATTCGACAACGGCCGGGCCGCCGGGCGGGACGGACGATGGGCGCCGGCGCTGGTGCCCAACGGGCACGGGGAGCTGGTGCGGCGAATTTTTGCCGAATACGTCGGGGAGGGGACATCTCTGTCGGGACTGGCCAAAAAGCTGAGCCGGGAGGGTATCCCCGGGCCCAAGCGGGCGGTGTGGGACAGCGTGACTCTGTCCCGGCTGCTGCACAACCCGGCCTATGTAAAGGCGGACGAGCAGGTGCGGCTGTATTATCTGGGGCAGGGCATCACCGTAACCGATCCGGCGGAGTATTTTGACGGGCAGCACGGGCTGCTGCTGGTGGGCAGGCGGGAGCCGGACAGCCGCAGGCGCACCGGAGAGGGGAGCCAGGTCCTGTCGGTGCTGAACAGCCCGGGATTGGTGGAGGCGGAGCTGTTTCTCCGGTGCCAGGAAAAGCTGCGGAAAAACCGGCAGCTGGGCCGCAGTGGCCAGGGAAAGCACACCTGGCTATCGGGCCTGCTGAAATGCGCGGAGTGCGGATACAGCGTTTCCGTGACGGAGAGCGGCGGAAGGCGATACCTGCACTGCAGCGGGCGCTACAACTTGGCCCACTGCCGCTTGGCCATACGGGTGGACCTGGGGGAGCTGGAGGAGCGCGTGCAGGGGGACATGGAAAAGCTGCTGGACAGCTGCCCGAAGCCCCGGGAGGAGGAATGCGGCGAAAGCCGGTATGCCGCATCCCTGGCGGAGCTGGACCGGCAGGCGGAGCGGCTGACGGATGCCTTTGCCCGGAGTGAGTCCATGCCCGCCGCCTATCTGCGCAGGGCCCTGGAGAAGATCGGACGGGAGCGGCAGACGCTGCAGCAGGAGCGGGAACGGGGGGAGCGCCGGGAGGAGCGGCTCCGGGAGATCCGCTTGGCTGACCTGCCCTTTGACGGGAAAAAGGCCGTGGCCGCGCAGCTCATTGGCTGCATCCGGCTGGCGGGGGATGCAGCGGAGATCCGGTGGACGGTGTGAGGGGGGAACGTACATATCTATTTTTGCTATGGGTTTGTGCAGCAAAAAAGATCCCGGGCACCGGCTCGGGATCTTTCTTTGAGGGGTATCCTCAGTATGGAAAAGAAATAGGAAATGGTGAGTTTATCAGAGCTGCAGGCGGTCTTCCTTGCTCCAGGTGGGCAGGTCCAGGTGGGGATAGCGGCGGCGGAGCTCGTCCATCTCGCCGTCGGTGTCGCCCAGAACGGCGATGCGGTTGATAGCCGTCAGGTCCGCCTGGGGCATGGGCTCAGCGCTGTCCTTGCCGCACACGGGGCAATGGTACAGGCCGGCAGCCTCGTTGTATACCACTTCGCTGCTGCCGCACACGGCGCAGCGGTTCATCTTAGAAATCAATGCCATAATTTTTGTCCTCCAATCTTTAAGCTGGATTTATCATAGCACAGAATTTTATATTTGTGAAGCGCATGTTTGTTCTTGAAATCATGAGGAGTTGTATGGTATAATGAGAGGGATGGGAGGTGCCTTATGAGTATCACAAAGTATCAGATTTTTTTGAAAACCGCGGCCTGCGGCAGCTTTTCCAAGGCGGCCGAGGCCATGAATTTCACCCAGTCCGGCATCAGCCACGCCATCAACTCCCTGGAGGGGGAGCTGGGCGTCACCCTCCTGAGCCGCAACCGGGGCGGGGTGGTGCTGACGGCGGACGGGCGGGCTCTGCTGCCCCAGATCGAAAAGCTCTGCGCCGCCCACCACGGCATGATGCAGACGGTGGAGAGTCTCAAGGGTATGGACAGCGGCCTGGTGAAGGTGGCTACCTTTTCCAGCGTCTCCTTTCTGTGGCTGCCCAGGATCCTCAAGAGCTTCGGCCAGATTTACCCCAACATCGAGTTTGAGGTGGTCACCGGGGACTTTTACGAGCAGATCGAGAGCTGGATCGTGTCCGGGGCGGTGGACTGCGGCTTTTTCCGCCTGCCGTCCACCAAGCATCTGCAGACTTATCCCCTGTACCGGGACGAGCTGCGGGTGGTGGTGCCCTGCGGCCATCCTTACGCACAGGCGGACCCGTTCCCGGCATCGGAGCTGGCCCAGGAGCCGTTCATCCTGCTGGAGGAGGGGGAGGACTACGAGATCATGGCCGCCTTTGACAAGCTGGGCATCCGGCCCCAGGTGAAGTACACCGCCCGGGAGGACCGGACCATCCTGGCCATGGTGTCCGAGGGACTGGGCATCAGCCTGCTGCCCCGACTTATGGTGAGCCACAGCCCCATGCCCGTGCAGGTCTGCCGGGCGCCCCTGCAGTTTGACCGGACCATCGGCATCGGCGTGAAGGATGAGAAGGCCCTGTCAAAGTCCACCAGGCTGTTTGTGGACTATGTGCGCACCTGGGTGGCGGAAAACGGGGACAAGTAACCGAAAAACAAAAAACTGCATGACCGGACGGGGCGGGCCGGGGAAATATTTGTGTAGTATGCGGTGTCGAATTTGCTTGAGATTTTGCGCCTTTGCCACTATAATAGGAGGACGCACCGAAGCAGGGACGCCCTTTGGGCCCTGGGGAGGGAGCACTTCAGATAGGACGGAAAGGCCTGCGGATCGGACGCCTATAGCGCGGCTGCGGGAAATGGCAATATGAAAAGGATCCATCATTTCAGACTGGGCGGCTCCATCGATATGCTGACGGGGCCGCTGCTGAAGAAATTGCTGCTGTTCAGCCTGCCGCTTATGGCATCCAGCGTGCTGCAGCTGCTGTTTAACGCGGCGGACGTTGTGGTGGTGGGGCGCTACGCAAACTACGCCAGCCTGGCCGCCGTGGGCAGCACCACGGCCATTGTGAACCTGGTGGTGAACCTGCTCATCGGCATGGCAGTGGGCGTGAATGTGGTCATCGCCCGGTACATCGGCGAGGGGGACAAGGGCGGGGAGATCTCCGCGGCCATCCACACGGCGGTGGCCATGGCCCTGGTGGGCGGACTGATCCTGGGCGGAGCCGGCTGCGCTATGGCGGAGTGGATATTGCGCATGGTCTCCACCCCGGATGATATTTTTGACCTGGCACTGACGTACCTGTATATCTACTTTGCCGGGACGCCGGCCATTATGCTGTATAACTACGGCGCGGCTGCCCTGCGCGCCCGGGGGGACACCCAGCGGCCGCTGCTGTTCCTCACCATCAGCGGCGTGACCAATGTGGCGCTGAACCTGCTGTTTGTCATTTCGCTTCAGATGGATGTGGCGGGGGTGGCCCTGGCCACGGTCATCAGCGAGGTGCTCAGCGCCGTGCTGGTGGTGGTGTGCCTTATGCGCACCCAGGACGAGCTGCACTTTTCCTGGCGGAAGCTGCGCTTTGACCGCCGGAGCCTGAGCCTTATGGCCAAGGTGGGCATCCCCGCCGGGGTGCAGGGGTGCCTGTTCAGCGTGTCCAATGTGGTCATACAGAGTGCCATCAACGCCTACGGCAGCGTGGTGGTGGCCGGCTGCAGCGCTGCCGGCAGCATCGACGGGTTTATCTATGTGGCAATGAACACCTTTCATCAGTCGGCGCAGACCTTCCTGAGCCAGAACATCGGCGCGGGGAAGTATGAGCGGGTGAAGGAGATCCTGAAAAAGTGCATCCTGTGTACCGTGGTCACCGGGGCTACCCTCAGCGCTGTGGCCTGCATTTGGAGCGTGCCGCTGCTGGCTATCTACAACCAGGATCCGGCGGTGTTGGCGGCTGGGGCGGTGCGGCTGCGGCTGGTGGCGGCGCCGTATGTGATCTTCGGCATTGCGGACGTGCTTACAGGCGCTATCCGGGGCTGCGGCAGCCCGGTGCGGCCGGTGGTCATCAACCTGCTGTGTACCTGTGCATTCCGCCTGGCCTGGATCGCCGCCATCAACACGGACACCATGGCACCCACATGGGTATATGCGTCCTATCCGGCCTCGTGGCTGCTGCTACTTATGGTGCTGCTGGTTTGCTGGTGCAGGCTCTACCGCAGACGGATCAAGCCGAACATCGCCCTGAATGGGGCGGCTGCGTAAGGCGCGGCTATATGGGAAAATAAAGCCCGCAAGTTCGAAGAACTTGCGGGCTTTTATGTTGGCTTTTGTGTTGGTCTTGATGGCGGTTACCGGTAGCACAGGCACTGCTCCGGGTGCAGGTCGAAGGCTACGGCCGCGCCCTGGGCGGGGACGGCCGTCTTGGACGCGGACACCCGCAGGAGCGGTCCGGCGGCATCCTGCACCGGGCGGAGCAGGACGGCAGTTTCATTCAGGTCGCAGATGGTCCTAAATACCTGGGCACGGTAGGGGCCGGCACCCAGGGAGACCGCACTGTCCGGAATGGCCACGGTGCATGGGCCGTCCCCGGCGGGCAGGGGGAGGGTGATGTCCCAGCCGTCCAGGCGCACGCCGCCCTGGCACCCCTGGGCGGACAGGAAGTTGCGGCAGCCGGTGAGCCGGGCCGCGCTCTGGGTGGCGGGGTGGTGCACCAGGGACTCCATATCCGTTACGGCGCCGGAGACACCGTTTTCTATAACGCAGACGGTGCGGCAGTTCCGGTAGCACTCGCCTAAATCGTGGCTGACCCACAGAATGGGGCCGTCAAAGCCGGAGAGCAGGTCCGACAGCTCCAGCTCCAGGTTCCACTTGAGGAAGCTGTCCAGGGCCGAAAAGGGCTCATCCAGCAAAATGGCCTTGGGCTCGGAGGCCAGGATGCGGGCCAGGGCCACCCGCTGCTGCTGGCCGCCGGAGAGCTGGGTGGGATACTTCTTCTCCAAACCCTCCAGGCGGAAGCGGCGCAGCTGCTGGGCAGCCCGCTGCTGCTTTTCTGCCCGGCTGCCGGTGCGGATGCCGCACTGGATGTTCTGGGCCACGGTCATGTTGGGGAACAGGGCGTACTGCTGGAACAGATACCCCACCTGCCGCTGCTGAGGCGTCAGGTCAATATGCTTCTCACTATCAAAAAGGGTTACGCCGTCCAGGACGATGCGGCCCCGGTCCGGGGTCATGATGCCGGCGATGCACTTGAGAGTAACGCTCTTGCCGCAGCCGGAGGCACCCAGCAGGGCCATGGTGCCATGGCCCGTCTCGAATTTCGAGCGCAGGGTGAAGCTGCCCAGCTTCTTCTCAATATCGACTATAAGGCTCACGGGGTCTGCCTCCTTCCACGGCCTGCCGCGGTGAGCAGGTTTTTCTTTTCCAGCATGTTCACCACCAGCAGTATCACGGCGGAAATGCCGATGTTCACCAGCACCCACTTCAGGGCCAGGGCATCGTTGCCCACCTGCCAAAGCTGATAGACGGTGGTGGACACGGTGGCGGTCTTGCCGGGGGTATAGCCGGCAATCATGCTGGTGGCACCGTATTCGCCCAAGGCCCGGGCGAAGGCCAGCACCGCGCCGGCCAGCACGCCCTGGCGGCAGTAGGGCATGCGGATATGCCAAAAAATATAGGTATTGGACAGACCCAGGGTCTGCCCGGCGTAGGCCAGCGTCTCGTCAAAAGCCTCGAAGGCGCCCCGGACCGTGCGGTACATCAGCGGAAATACCACCACGACGGTGGCAAAAATGGCGGACCACCAGGTCATGACCATACGGATGCCGAAGGTCTCCAGCACCCAGGCACCGATGAGGCGTTTCGGGCCCAGCACCCGCAGCAGCAGATAGCCCACCACCGTGGGCGGCAGCACCAGGGGCAGGGTCAGAATTACGTCCAGAATGCCTTTGACCAAACGCGGGAGCTTGGCAATATAGTACGCCGCGGCGATGCCCGTGAAGAACACCACCACCGCCGAAATGGCGGCGATGCGCAGCGAGTTTAACAGGGGATACCAATCCATAAGGGACCTCCAGAAAAACGGGATGTGGGCAGGGCGCATTCAGCGCCCTGCCCGGTTTCGTGGGAAGGAAGAATTACTTGCTCAGGGGGGTGAACAGAACCTTCTCAAACTCGGCGGAAGCCTCGGCACCCTGGAGATACTTCAGGAATGCGGCGGCGGCATCCTGCTGCTGGGAGGTGTTCAGCACGGCGGCGGGGTAGATGACCTGGCCGCACATGTCGGCGGTGGCCTCGGCGGCCACGGTCAGCTTGGCGGAATAGGCGTCGGAGGCATAGATGATGCCGCAGTCCACGGTGCCCTCAGACACGGCGGTGGTGACTTCCTTCACGTTGGAGCCATAGGTCAGCTTCTCGGCGATGGCGGCCTCGTCAATGTCATAGAACTTGAAGATCTTCTGGGTGTACCGGCCCACGGGGACGTCGCTGTTGCCGATGGCCAGCTTCACATCGCCGTTTTTCAGCAGGTCGGCCAGCTTATCAAAGCTGTCGATGCCCTTGGGATTGCCCTCGGCCACGGCCAGGGCTACCTTGTTCTCCAGCAGGTCGATGCGGCTGCCGGCTACCAGCAGGTCCTGGCCCTTGGGGTTCTTCTCGGAGTCAGCCTTCAGGGAGCCATCCAAAGCGTTCATCTGCTTGGGGGCGGCGGAAATGAACAGGTCGCACACGGCGCCTTCCTCGATCTGGGTCAGCAGCTTGCCGGAGGAATCGAAGTTGAAGCTGATCTTCACGTTCTTGTTGTCGGCCATGTACTTGTCGCCAATGGCGGTGAGGGACTCGGTGAGGGAGGCGGCGGCAAACACCGTCAGCTCCACAGCCTGATCGTCCTTCTTGTCGTTGTCCTTGCTGCCGCAGGCCACCAGGCTCAGAGCCATGACCAGCGCCAGGAGCAGGGAGATAAACTTTTTCATCATGTTTTTTCCTTTCTGATTTTTGTTTTTATATCGACGCAATTCTTTTGCGAGGATAACGATTTGCAACAGCTATGCGCCCTCCTGGGCGCATAGCATTTTTTACTTGCCGAAGGGGCAGATGGGGTAATGGCACTCCTTACAGCCCAGGCACAGGCCGCCCTCGCCCAGGGCGGCGATGTCGCTGCGCTTCACGGGTACATCCGCCGCCACCTTGGGCAGAACCAGGTCAAAAATCGTGGCGCCGGCATACATGACGCAGCCGGGAAGGCCCATGACGGGCAGGCCGTCTTCAAAATAGCCCAGCAGGAACATGGCGCCGGGGAGCACCGGGGCGCCGTAGCAGACGATATTCGCACCGGCCGCCTTGATGCCGCCGGGGGTGTTGTCATCCGGGTCCACGCTCATGCCGCCGGTGCAGAGGATCATGTCCGGATTCTTCCCGCGCATGGCGAGCACTGCGTCCCGGACGTTCTCCACGCCGTCTCCGGAATAGACCACCTCCAGCGTCTCGATGCCGCAGGTCTTCAGCTTTTCTATGACCACGGGGGTGAAGGTGTCCTTGATGAGACCCTTTTTCACCTCGCCGCCGGTGGCGACGATGCAGGCGGTTTTGCGGACGAAGGGCTTTAGCTGCAGCAGGGGGGCGGGGCCTGCGGCCTGCTCCGCCTTTTGCAGCTTTTCCTCGGCGATAATCAGGGGGATCACCCGCATGCCCGCCAGCTTATCCCCCTTGCGGACGGCGGTGCCGCCCTTGCGGGTGGCGATCATCACCTCATCCTGGCTGTTCACCGCTACAAGGCGCGAACTATCCACCAGGAACAGACCGTCACAGGCGGCCTTCAGCTCGATCTTGCCCTCTTTCACTTCGCTGCGGATCATGTTTTCCTGGCCGCACAGCTTGAGCAGCCGCTCCGCTGCGTCGTTTTCGTGGACCATGCCGGGGGTCATCTCCCAGACGTACAGATGCTCCTTGCCCATGGACAGCAGCACTGGGATGTCCTCCGCCGTGACTACGTGGCCCTTGCGGAAGCGGGCGTCCTTATACTGATCCTTGATAATTTGGGTCATGTCGTGGCAGAGCACATGGCCCACGGCGTCCTCGGTTTTAATGAGCTTCATTTCAGCACCTCGATCTCATCTCCGGCCTGCACGCGGCCCTCTTTTACCACCACGGCAAAGATGCCCTCCGTGGGCATGACGCATTTGCCGGCGGTGCGCTTGATCTCACAGTCGTTATGGCACTGCTTGCCGATCTGGGTGACCTCCAGCTCTGTTTCGCCTACCCGCAGGTGGGTGCCCACGGGCAGATGCTTGAGGTCGATGCCCCGGGTATTGATATTCTCCGCGAAAACCCCGGCATCCAGGGGAATGGGGCAGATGGCGCGCATGGTGTCTACGCTTTCGTCTGCCAAAAGGCTGATCTGCCGGTGCCAGTCGCCGGCGTGGGCATCGCCCACGATGCCGTGATGGCACTTGAGGTCAATATAGGGCACTTCGTGCTTGCGCGTGCCCTTTTTTTCGCTGATGTTTACCGCTGTAACTGCTGCCATGCTCTACACCTCGGCTTCGTATACACCGCTCTTGCCGCCCTCCTTATAAAGAAGGCGGATGTCGGTGATGGTCATATCCCGCTGGACGGCCTTGCACATATCATATACCGTCAGCGCCGCCACGGAGGCCGCCGTCAGGGCCTCCATCTCCACGCCCGTTTCGCCGGTGCAGCGGACCTCGCTGCAGATGTGCAGGGCGGTATCTTCCAATTCAAATGTAATGTCCACCTTTGTCAACAGAAGGGGATGGCACATGGGGATCAGGTCGCTGTTTTTCTTGGCGGCCATGATGCCCGCTACCTGGGCCACGGCCAGCACATCGCCCTTGCCGATGCGGCCCTGGCGGATCTTATCCATGGTTTCGGCGGCCATATGCACCGTGGCGGTGGCCCGGGCCACCCGGTGGGTGGGGGCCTTTTCACTTACATCTACCATGCGGGCCCGGCCCTGCTCATTGAAATGTGTCAAGTCCATCGCTGTCAGCCCCCGATCTCAAACATGCTCCGGTGCGTTTCTGTGCGGCCGGTCTCCTCCAGGTGGTGGCGCTGGGGCTTCATAGCGATGCCCCGGCGAATGGCCTGCTCCAGGGCCGTGCCTGTGAGGCCCCGCAGGGTGAGCTCTGCGTCCGAGTGGAGGCAGGGCTTCAGCCGGCCGTCCGCCGTGATACGGATGCGGGAGCAATCCGCACAGAAGGCACAGCTCATGGGCTCAATAAGGCCCACGGTGCCCGCCGCGCCCGGCAGGCGGTAGAGCTTGGCGACGCCGCTTGCACCGACCGATTGCAGCTGAGGCACCCGGTCCAGGACCGCCTGTGCCGGCAAGAACCGCTCCCGGGGCCAGGCGGCGCACACGCCCATGGGCATCAGCTCAATAAAGCGCACCTGCCAGGGCCTATCCAGGGTCAGGCGGACGAAATCTTCAATTTCGTCGTCATTGATGCCGCCCAGGAGGACGCAGTTGATTTTCATATTTTCAAACCCGGCACTCTCTGCGGCGCGGATGCCGGAGAGGACCGTGTCCAGGCTGCCTGTCCGGGTGATGGCCCGGTAGCGCTCCGGACGGAGGGAATCCAGGCTGATGTTCAGCCGGTCCACGCCGGCCTCGCGCAGGGGACGGGCCAGCTGGGCAAGGCGGGTGCCGTTGGTGGTCAGGCACAGCTCCTCCACGCCGGGGACGGCCCGCAGCATGGCGCACAGATCCACGATGCCCCGGCGGGCCAGGGGCTCACCGCCGGTGATGCGTATTTTTTTCACGCCCAGCCGGGCGGCGGCTGCGGCAAACGACTGCAGCTCCTCAAAGGAGCACAGGGCCCCGTGGGGGCGCTTTTCTACGCCCTCCTCCGCCATGCAGTAACGGCAGCGAAGGTCGCACAGGTCCGTCACCGACAGCCTGAGATAGGTAATGTTTCTGCCTGCTCCATCGATCATACGGAAATCCTTCCTTTTCCTCTTAATTTTACCATTCCGGGCAGGTGGATTTCAAACAGGTGATTCGGTATTATCGGATTTGACAACGGGGTTGTCGGATTCTTCTTGACGGGAAAAGGCAATTTTGTTATGCTGAAAGAGAAAGAAGTGGGTGTGCGATGGTGGACGGCAACATCATTTTGTCCGTGGCAAAGGCCATGGAGCTGCTGCAGATCATGAACCAGGCGGGCAAGCCGCTGCTGCTGAAGGACCTGGCGGCCCTGTGCGGCTATCCAAAGAGTACGGTATTTGGGCTGCTGACCACCATGCGGGGATACGACGTGGTGACCCAGACCCCGGACGGAAGATACGCGCTGGGCATGCGCCTGTTTGAGTACGGGCGGCAGGTGGAGCGGTCCTGGGATATCTCGCTGGTGGCCCGGCCCTACATGGAGCACCTGTGCCGGGAGACCGGGGCGTCCGTGATGCTCTCCGTTTACGAGAGCGGCAGCGTGATCACCCTGGACCAGGTGGAGGCCCGGGGCGGCCTGCGGATCGTGTCGGATATTGGTTCCCGGATGCCGGTTTTCTGCACGTCCCAGGGGAAGGTGTTCCTGGCGCATATGTCCCGGGCCGGGGCAGAGAACCTGCTGCGGGGCCAGAGTATGACCCAATTTACGCCACACACCATTACAGACATTCCCTCCCTGCTGCGGGAGGTGGAGACCTGCCGCGGCCAGGGCTATGCCATTGAAAACGGAGAATACAAGATCGGGCTGCGCTCCATTTCGGCGCCCATCTACAACGTGGAGGGAAAGGTGCAGTACACCGTGGGGATCATCGGCATGCTGCGCAGCACACACTCGGACGAGTTTCACGCGGGGGTACAGCAGGTCTGCGCTACGGCGACCATGATCTCCGCCGCATTAGGCTACAGAAAACAGGAGGAATCGCTATGAAGTATACAGCCGCTGTGATCACCGTAAGCGATAAGGGCAGCCAGGGCCTGCGGCAGGACACCAGCGGGCCCGCCGTCCGGGCTATGCTGGAGGAGGCGGGGTTTGCCGTTACGCACACCGCCATCCTGCCGGATGAAATGGAGCGGATCAGCGCGGAGCTGCGCGACTGCGCCGACCGGAGGGGCATCGACCTCATTGTGACCACCGGCGGCACGGGCCTGTCTCCCCGGGATGTGACACCGGAGGCGACCCGGGCCGTGCTGGAGCGGGAGATCCCCGCCATCCCCGTGGCCATGTGGGTGGAGGGGCTGAAGATCACCCCCCGGGCCATGCTGTCCCGGGCTGTGGCCGGGACCAGGGGGAGCAGCCTGCTGCTGAATCTCCCGGGGTCGGAAAAGTCGAGTTTATTCTGGATGCAT
>ERZ791865.2073-NODE-2073-length-15944-cov-4.352005_pt1 | contig 15944 bp, 15 predicted proteins | sample MGYA00509942_ERZ791865 | MGnify/ENA primary metagenome ERZ791865 (study PRJEB30046, sample SAMN00792098) | human gut metagenome | study: EMG produced TPA metagenomics assembly of the A metagenome-wide association study of gut microbiota in type 2...
CGAACGACCGCCACCATGAACCAACACTTTATGTCCGTCGATAGCGGCAAACCGATACGATACCACCGCACTGGTCGGATGTGCCGCGGCCGCCGATTTCCGTTTCCGTTTCAAAACCTTTATAGGGGTCAAATTCCCAGTTATCCTTATTGCCAATGCCTACGGTATCGATATGGGCATCGAACGCGATGAGCGTCTTGCCACTGCCCATGTAACCCAGGACATTGCCCATGGGATCGATTTCAACTTTATCGAAATCGAGAGCCCGCATTTCCTGTGCGATGCGGTCGATATGGGCCTTTTCATCGCAGCTTTCGCCGGGATACTGTACGATTTCCCGTAAGAATTTTGTCATGTTTTTTTCGTAGCCTTTTGCGGCTTCTTTGATTTTGCTGTAATCCAGTGCCATTGTTGTACTGCTCCTTTTCATGAAAATTTATATACTCTTACAGAGTGTGTTAGTGATTGTTACTTATCGAGGCCTTTCCAGACAATATTTTTGTACCGCTGCGGATCCGTGTCCCCTTCTGTGGAGAATACCAGGACATTTGCTTTTTCATCCAGTCCCAGTTCTTTGCGGACATCGGCGCAGTCATCACTAGTCATGAGAACTGACAAGGCGCCGAAAGGAGCTGCACCGGATTCACCCGATGTAATAGCCGGATCACCTTTGATAGGAGCTCCCAGCATGCGCATGCCCTGGGCTGCCACCCAGTCAGGGGCCGCAACGAACATTTTGACGTGATTTTTCAGGATATCCCAGGAAATGGTATTGGGTTCCCCACAGGCAAGGCCCGCCATGATGGTCTGCATATCGCCATCGACGATGCGCGGTCTGCCATCGCCGGCTACGGCGCCTTTATAGAGGCAGGCAGCTGCTTTGGCTTCAACGACGACGAATACAGGCGGATTGTCTTTATAGAGATTGGAGAAGAATCCTACGACGGCACCGGCCAGCGAACCGACACCGGCCTGGACAAATATGTGGGTCGGCCGTTCTACACCCTGTGCTTTCAGCTGCCGGGCAGCTTCCATGGCCATCGTGCCATAGCCCTGCATGATCCACGACGGAATTTCTTCATACCCATCCCATGCCGTATCCTGCACGATGACGCCCCGTGGCGTTTCGGCGGCTTCTTTGGCAGCCTGGCGTACGCAGTCATCATAATTCAGGTCGAGGATATCGACTTTGGCTCCGAGCTTCCTGATATTTTCCAGGCGGGTCTGCGTCGTCCCCTTCGGCATATGCACGACGGCATTCTGATGCAGTTTATTTGCTGCCCAGGCTACGCCGCGGCCATGATTGCCGTCTGTCGCCGTAAAGAATGTCGCCGTACCGAATTCATCGTGAAGCTTATCCGATGTCAGCACATCGTAGGGCAGTTCCGATACATCTTTTCCTGTTTCTTTGGCAATGTATTTTGCCATAGAATAAGACCCGCCCAATACTTTAAATGCGTTGAGGCCGAAACGGTACGATTCATCTTTGACGAAAATAGAACCGAGCCCCAGATAGTCCGCCATCTTAGGGAGTTTCGTCAGCGGCGTTTCCTTGTACTGGGGAAAACTCTGATGAAAGGCCTGTGCCTTTCTGACTTCGTCTACGGACATAATAGGAAGATTCTTATCTTCCGTTTTGGGCATGTGATTCATCACCCATTTCATGGTATCTGCCATGATATTCCTCCTCCTTGTCATACATCTTCTCTGCGTATTCATTTTATTTTTCTAAAAAATATTTTTGTTATCCAAAAAGTTTTTGTATACTTAAAAGTATATCATGATTTTCCATTTTTGCAAGATATAAGCTAAATTTTTTTTAGGTTATATATATTTTTTTGTCACACCTAGACGATATATCCATTCATTTTTGTCAATACACGGCCCTTCCGGACGCCGGTATGGCGTCCGTGGCTGACTGTAAGCACGCCATTGACATAGACCTGCTCTATGCCTTCCGGGAAGCGGATGGGGTCAGTAAAGGTCGCCCTGTCCCGGATGGTATCGGCCTTAAAAATTGTCAGGTCTGCTGCTTTTCCGACAGCCAGTACTCCCCGGTCACGCAGGCGGAATGCCGATGCAGCCTTACCGGTCATTTTGTGCACGGCTTCTTCCAGCGAAAAGACAGGCTGTTCTCTCACATATTTTCGCAATACATAGGGAAACGCACCATACAGGCGCGGATGAGGATGACTGCCATAGAGCCCGTCGGTGCTCAGATTCATTTCCGGACGTTTCATAAATTGCAACACATGGTCTTCCTGGCAATAGAAATCGATCATCCGGACGTCATTTTCTTCTTCATACAGTAGATCAAAAACGGCATTATACGGGTCTTTTCCCCGTTTCTGTCCCAGTTCGATGAGATTGAGGCCGACGGCATCCTGATTTTTTTTACTCCTGACGCTGGAAACATAAATCTGATCGAGGCCTGCAAAATCGATAAAGTCATCCCAGCCGGGAATCCCCTTCTGGATGTCAGCAATCATTTTCTGCCGCATTGTCTGATCAGAGAGGCGCCGGAGCACACAATCGGTACCGCCTTCCAGGACCCATGGCGGCAGGATGGCGCTCATCATCGTACTGCCTGCCGTGTAAGGCGTCTGGTCAAAACTGATATCTATCCCTTCTGCTTCAGCCTCATCGAGAAGCCGGAGCACCTGTGGGATATACTGCCAGTTTTTCCGGCCACAGACTTTAAAATGAGAAATATGGAGATGGACACCGGACTGACGGGCTATGTCGATGATTTCGTTCATAGAATCGACAATCGTATCGGCTTCGCTCCGTTGATGGACGACAAAACATCCCTGGTACTCCGCTACGACCCGGCACATGGTGACGAGTTCTTCTTTTCCGCCATAGACGCAGGGAAGATAAATAAGGCCGGAGGACAGGCCTACGGCACCGCCTTCCATTTCCCTCCGCGTAATATCAGCCATTTTCTGCAATTCTGCTGCCGATGGCTGCCTGTTTTCGAGGCCCATGGCTTCCATACGGATATTGCCATGAGGTACGAGGTAACATTCATTGATTCCCGGCTGCGCAGCCCGTACCCGCTCCAGATACCCCGCTGTCGTATGATAATGCCAGTCTATGCGGTCTGAATCCTCACCGATACCGGCCAGATTATGGCGCCACGTCGCAATGTATTCTTCCGGCAGGGGCGCAACGGATATGCCATCCTGCCCCAGGATTTCTGTCGTCACACCCTGCATGACTTTTGGCAGGACGCGGCTGTCCTGCAGGACCTCGATATCACTGTGACTGTGGGTATCAATAAACCCCGGCGCTACCACACATCCCGATGCATCGACGCACTGCATCTCTCCCGACAGTTCGATCTGGCCGATTGCCCTGATACGATCCCTATCGATGAGGACATCGGCCGTATACCCTTTTTTCCCTGTACCATCGATGACGGTACCGTGTTGAATGAGGATACTCATGCACCTGCGCCTCCTTTTCCCGGTGCAAACCGTTCCTGAAGCAGAGCTCCCATAACGGCCATATAGCAAGTAACAGCGCCTGTAAGCTGGGAAAGTTCTATGTATTCATCTACCGTATGGGCCAGATCTTCCCGGCTGGGACCCAGTCCTAATGTAGGAATATGGGCTTCCCCGGCATAGTGGCTGCCATTGGTACAGAAGTTATACTGACGGATAGCCGGCGTAAATCCGGCCTTGCCCATCGCGTCAGCCGCCGCCTGGACAAAGTCAGCCTGTTTGTCGTACAGCCAGCCTGGGAAAAAACGTTCCCCTTCGATTTCTGCGCCCGTGTAGCATCGTTCCCTGCCTACGGCATAGGACAAGCGGTAAGAAGCTTCCGCATCCTGTTCCATCAATGTGGAAAGTGCTTTTTTGAGCGGTGCCAGGACAGATTCCTTCGTTTCCCCCGTCAGCAGACGGCGGTCGTACGTAACCCGGCAGTAATCGGGAACGACTGAAGCTCCGGGATAGGGTGAAGATTTGATATCGGTCAATTCCAGAATCCCCTTTCCCAGTACGGGGTGGATGGGAGCTGGTACCTGCTGCAGGCAGGAAATGGCCTTGCATATTTTATATACGGCATTGACGCCTTTCTCCGGATTGGCCGAATGACACGAACGGCCCAGTGATTCCAGCACGATTTCCGCCCGGCCACGCTGTCCGACTTTGAGGTCTAGTCCGGAAGCTTCCCCGATCACGACATAATCAGGATGGACAGCCTGACTGATGGCACGGGCTGCAACGCCTTCAAAACATTCTTCATGGACAACGGCAGCAATATACAAGGTACCAGCAAAGTCCTTTCCTGTCTTTCTGGCAAACTGTACAGCTCCCACAGTCATAGCAGCCAGGGCCCCTTTCATATCACTGGCTCCGCGGCCATAAAGGCGGCCGTCGTGAATCTCACCGGCAAAGGGAGGATAGGTCCAGGCCGTTTCATCTTCGACAGGAACGGTATCGATATGTCCATCAAAGAGTACGACCGGCCCCGGCCGGCATCCCTTGATAGAAGCCAGGGTATTTCCATAGTCATCTACCTGGATCGTATCGAATACGCCTTGTTCTTTCATATACGTCTGCAGTGCAAGGCTGGCGCCTTCTTCCTGTCCGGACAGGCTGGGCTGGCGGATCAGCGCCTGACACAGTTTCCGGACGTCTTCACAAGATATGGTTTCCACACCACATTCCTCCTTTATTCTATAGACACAGGACAGGGGATTGTCCCCTTTCTTCCCTGTTATGGTACGCACAATCAAATTTTTTGTCAATATTTTACGTGAAATCTAAAAAATATTCTTGTTTTTATCTTGACAATCTCCTGAAAGGCACGTATTATTATATGCGCTATAGTAATAGAATTCTAGAAAAGGATGATTTATATGAATATATTAGTGCAAAAAGCAGGACGGGCCGCCCGTCTGGCTATCCAGGCAATCTATACCATCAATCGCTTTCTGGCACTCCCCGATACCCGTCAGAACTAACGCATCGGTCGCATCAAAAGGGGGCTGTCGCATACCGTACGGCATGTGACAGCCCCCTTTCTGTCCCTAAACGGGTGCATCATCATTATTACTGCTGTCAATATAACTGTACAGCGTATATTTGGAGATGCCAAAATATTTGGAAATTTTATCTCCCGCTTTTGTAATCAACAGTGCCCCATGGTCATTGAGGAATTTAATAGCCCGGATTTTATCATCCCGTGTCATGAGCGGCACCGGTTTTCCTACCTGACGGGTCGATTCTTCAATGAGTTCCTGCAAAAGCTCCGTCACATTGTGCGGAATACTTCCGGTTTCACTTTTTTGTGACGTAATGGATACCAATGGATTAATAGCGTTGCTGACCATCATCAATTCCGTAATATCAAAATTGAGAGAGAAAATACCGATGATTTTCTGTTGTTCATCACGGATATAAATAGTCGTCGATTTCAGGATGCGTCCATCCTTTGTCTTGGTCAGATAGCTGCCATCGGTATGCAATTTTTCCGGCTTGCCGCTCAAGGCTTCCAGAACTGCCATAGACGGGCCATCCCCAACCTTGCGGTGCGTAACGTGTCCATTTTCAATAGCAACAATGGAATGTTCTGCATTGTCACCGCTCAGGTCATGGACGACGACTTCACAGCTGGGCCCGAACTGCTGCGCAATGCCCCGGGCCAGTTGCTTCAAAAAAGTTAGCATATTTTCTTTCATCGGTCAACGACTCCGTTTCCTAATATATACGAGCAAAAATTTGTTTTGCAGTCATGACAAATTTTCTTTATCACTTTATTTTACTATACCATATTCTGCTCCGCAAAAGCAAAGTAAAATCGTACAAAACTGAAAAAGATCTGCCCGGCATACGAATCAGGATTCGTGTTCGTCATAGGCCAGTTCTGTCGTTTTTTCTTTCGGCGGCATTAATTTAGAGAAAACAATGAACGCTATGAAACTTACGACAAGACCTGGCAGGATAGGCTGCCCAAATTTGATGCCAAAGATGACGCCGTGGGTAAACTGTTCCAGATAGACTACGACAATAGTCCCGGCAATGAGAGATGCCATCGTACCGGCAAGGGACGCACCTTTCCAGTACAACCCCATGACATACGGGAAGAAGGCACCGGCAGCACGGAGAGAGAAGGAAAACATGAGAATCGCAATGATACTCGATGTATTGAACAAGGCGACAAACAGGGAAAGCAACCCTGCCAGGACCATGACGATCTTGGCGACTTTCATCACTTCTTCATCCGTCGCTTCTGTCTTGATATACTGACGATAAATATCGTTGGCAAAAATGGAGCCGGCACCTAACAGGTCCGAGCTGGCACTGGACATAGTGGCTGAGACGACACCGGCAAATAGGATACCGCATACGAGAGGCGGCATAGCCGTAACAGCCAGGACCGGCAGGGCATACCGGGAGCCGACGCTCTGAAACTGGGCCGCATCAAAGACACCCATGTTGATGAGAGCCAGGACAATGTCGCCGGGATAAACCCATAGATGAAATTGATAATGGCAGCAATGACAGACCCTTTCTGGGCAGTCCGTCCGTCACGGGCCGCATAATACCGGGATACGGCTTCCTGACCTACCGTAAAGGTCGTGATATACATGACCGTCAGCGCCACGACATCGATGACACTGTAGCCGGAAAAGAGATCCAGCGATTCAGCCGGCACATTGGCAACGACATTATCCCAGCCACCTGCCAGATTCAGGGCATAAGGAAGGGCTACGGCCATACCGAATACGATGAAAAAGACCTGTACAAAATCGGTAAGCGTAACAGACCAGAGTCCCCCCATGACGGAATAGATGGTAACGATAACACAGATAGCGATAACAGAGACTTTAAAGCTGATTCCCATCATCGTCGAAAGAATGACAGCAGATGCAATCATCTGTCCTGCCGTCAGGCCGATAAGAGGCAAAAACATGACGACAGCCGTGATGATGCCAGGAAGCCGTCCATAGCGGCGGCGAAAATATTCTGGTACTGTCTTGACTGTCGATGCCCGGAATTCAGGTGCCAGGAATGTCAGAATGACAAAAGCAAAGCCCATGGCGATGACGTACCAGGCTGCGCTGATACCGTATTTTCCCATACCCTGCTGGACAACGCCCAGCGAACTGCCACCGCCGATTTCCGTGGCGGCCAGTGTCCCTGCCATCAGGATAGGCCCCAGACGGCGGCCGGCGACCATGAAGTCTGCATTGCCGGAAATCATGTGTTTGGAGTACCAGCCGATGAAAAGCATAAATGCCATGTATGCTATGACAACGGCAGCTACAATAATAGATCCACTCATACAAATACCTCCTTAATGATATGATAGTAACAAATAGTGGTTATGGTTTTATCATATCTATGAACTAAATTTTTGTCAATTACCAAAAATATTTTTTATTTTCGATGTTTTCTTTTATGACCGATACGCCTTGCATTTCTCCACGGTCTTTCGTATGATATACCTATCAATACGAAAAGGAGACGATATGGTATGAGTTATCAGGCAGCATTCATGTATATTGCCCCGGGCAATGACCCGGAAAAGCAGAAAGCCGTCATCCCCGGCCCCGGCCTCGACCTGACTGTAGTCGGCGTCAAATCCTATGAGGAAGCCGTCGAAGAAGCAAAAAAGCTGGTAGAAAACGGAGTAGGCGCCATTGAATTATGCGGTGGCTTCGGCGTAGAAGGAACGGCTATGATTAAACAGGCCGTTGCCGGCAAAGCCGCAATCGGCGTTGTCCGCTTCGATATCCATCCTGGCATGGGCAATAAGAGCGGCGACGCATTTTTCATCAAAAAATAACGGGAAAACAAAACAAACGTAAAAAAAAAGCGGTGTGTACAAACTATTTGTACACACCGTTGTGTTTATTAGCTTCTGTTTTTATTTGACGATAACTGATACGCCATCCGGAATAACGGTCACTTTAGGATCAGCTACTCCTTTATCTGCCAGGATCTTCTTCGCCATAACAAAGGCTTCGTCAATATTGGATGCATATTTCAGATGCATCGCTTCTACCATGTCCTTCGGGGCATCGGTCACCATTATAATATCAAAATGGAGCAGTAAACGCAATAGGATCTGCGATTCCCACTGATCAAAAATGGTTTCATTGCGATCCCGTGCCAGGATTTCATCCATGGCTTTCTGCAGGTCATTAGCCTGTTTCAGGGTGTTGAAGAAATCTTCCCCGCCATGACCGTCATTACAGCTCGAGCAGTCAATGATGACGCCGCCGTCTTTACAGGTTGCTTCGGCTGCTGTCATCCCCTTGACGGACTGGTAGATATTCTGGTCGAGAGGATCCCCGCCATTCGTCGTGACGACAATATCTGCCGGAACTGGCTTGACCCCGGCCAGCTTCATTTCAAATTCTACGCCCTTGTAATGTGCCTGTTCGCGGTCACCGGCAAAGGCGGCAATAACTTTTTTATCGGCATCGATGACGACGTTGCAGATAAATGCCAGTTTGGCTGCTTTAGCTGCATAAAGCATATCTTTATGGATGGGATTGCCTTCGAGGATACCTGTACGGGCATAAGGACTATTAATGAATTCCGAGCAGTGGTTGGCCAGGACCGTAATCTTGCTGGCAATGCCTGGCAGGACAGATTTACGGCCACCGGACATGCCGGCAAAGAAATGTGGTTCGATGAAGCCTTCGGAAATGAGGAGGTCCGTATTGACGGCAGCCTTATTGATCAGGCATTCCCCGCCGGAAGGCAGCGTCCCGATGCTGACCATATCATCATCATTGCGGCTGACGTGGATAATGAATTTTTCTTTTTCCGCAATTTCTTTTCCGTATTTGGCGACCAGTTCTTCATGGGTGGTCGGACGATGCATCCCGGTTGCAACCAGTATGGTAATATCAATATCCGGATTGCCTTTGCGCAGTTCTGCCAGCAGCTGTGGCATGATGACATGGCTCGGTACCGGACGCGTATGGTCACTGGAAATGATGGTGCACGTCTTTTTCCCCTTTGCCAGTTCACTCAGGCGGGGACTTCCAATAGGATTGGCCAGCGCATCTGCAACAAGTTCTTCTTCTGACTTGGGCGCTTTATATTCATGGGCATGCGAAAGCAGTACACCTGCTACTTGTTCATCAGGCAGTTCAAAATGAATATGTCCCTTACCAAAGGGAATAGAAAATTTCTGCATATAGATCCCAGCCTTTCTGTATTATGAACGAAACATGACGCCTTACCAGATCTGACTATCCGATATAGCAAAGAGGCTGTCCTGCAATGACAACCTCTTTGCTTCAAACGCCAAACTTCAGGTTATCCGTTCAGAGGATGGCACGGTGGCGTATCATCCTCCTATCGTATTTCCTTTGGCCCTATCGGCAGACTATGTGATTATTCTTCTACAGGAACTTCGTCGTTAATGCTGATAACTTTGCCCGGATTCATGATATTCTTCGGATCCAGTGCCTTCTTGACAGCTTTCATCAGCTTGACTTCTACAGGGTTCGTGTATTTTTCAAGGAGAGCTTCCCGTTTATAGCCGATGCCGTGTTCACCGGAGAGGCGGCCGCCCAGGCTGTATACGAGAGCATAGATTTCGCCCTGGATCTTCGGCAGCATTTCTTCCCATTCTTCCTGGGTACGGTCATCTTTCAGGATATCGATATGGACGTTGCCATCACCGCAGTGGCCGGCGCAGTGCATAGCGACATTGTATTTCTGGGAAAGGCGGGAAATCTGCTGTACAGCACCAGGGATTTCCGTCATAGGAACGACGATATCTTCCATGGAGAATACGAGGCTGCGTGCGCGGTCGGCTTCCAGATAGGCTTTACGGGATTTCCAGATAACCTTCGGGTCGGCGACGAGGGAGTCAATGGCTTTATTTTCTTCTGCGATTTCAACGATTTTTTCAGTCTGTTCATCGAGGACATCTTCGTTGTCACCGGCAATCTGAATGATAATGTAGTTGCCGTTATCAGAATGAGGCAGTTTTTCATCGAGGAATACTTCGACCTGTTTGATGGAAGCGTTATCCATGAATTCTACGCAGACCGGGGTAATGCCGGCATTCATGACTTTCGGTGTCAGGGCGATGGCATCGTCGAGATTATCGAATATGAGCAGCAGGTCGGCCTGATATTTCGGCAGGGACACGAGTTTCAGATAAATCTTGGTGATGATACCCAGGGTCCCTTCGGAACCGATATAAAGATGCATGAGCATATAGCCTGTTGCATTTTTACGGAATTTGCCGCCCAGCGTAACGATTTCACCTTCCGGAGTAACGACTTCGATGCCCATGACCTGATCGCGGGTTACGCCGTATTTAACAGCGCGGTTGCCGCCGGCGTTGGTTGCTACATTGCCACCGATGAAGCAGGAATCCCCGCTGCAGGGGTCGCCACCGTAAAACAGGCCTTCCTTCTGTACTTCTTCCTGCAATACAGCCGTCGTAACGCCCGGTTCTGTTACGCAGACCATGTTCTGTTTATCGATTTCAAGAATCTTGTTCATCCGTTCAATAGAAATGATGACGCCGCCGAATGTGGCTACAGCGCCAGCTGCCAGGCCTGTACCTGCTGCACGGGGAACCATGACCGTATCATTGTCATAACAGAGTTTTACGACTTTGGCCACTTCTTCTGTATTAGCCGGCAGAACGACGACCTGCGGTTCTTTCATATAATGAGGATCCGTTACTTCGTCATGGGAATACGGTTCCAGTTTGTCTTTATCGGTGTATACGAACTTTTCACCAACGATAGCTTTTAACTGTTCAATGAGTTCCGGGGTAACAATACCTTTAGCCATAATAAAATTCCTCCTCTAAATGCAAAACACTTTACTTTGTATAAAACCGGCATAGGACCGGCGTATAGCCACTAACTTACAACGTCAGAAAACTGGGGATGATAAATGTCAGGATACCGGCAATAATCAGAAGGAACAGGCAGTACCCTGCCGTCCCGCGCATGATTTCCCCTTCTTTACCTTCTGCCAGGGCACCGACAGCACCGACGCCAAGAGCAATGCTCTGGGGAGACAGCATCTTACCGATACAGCCGCCAAGCGAGCTGGCACCGGCCATCCACGCCGGACTCATTCCAAGAGATGCCGCAGCGGAAGTCTGGAGCGGTCCGAACAGTACGTTGGCATTGGTGCAGGACCCGGTAATAAAGGCGCCCAGCCCGCCAACAAAGGGAGCCACGATTGGATAGGCATTTCCTGTTGCAAATACCAGGGCATCTGCTATTTCCTGGGTCATACCGGAGTATGTCATGACTTTAGCGACGACGACGACAGCAATGATAGTCAGATACGTAAAGCGCAGGCCGACAAAGTTATCTTTAAAGACCTGTGCAATCTTGCCGGCAGAAGCGCCCTGATAGAGGCCGCCGAGGATAGTAGCAATGAAGATCATGACACCAGGAACGGCAATCCACGTAAAGGTATACGGTTTGGCACCCGGCCCAGCATAAATCAGGACAGAGGTCTTAATGGAAGCCAGCGGACCGTTGATGAACGGGAACAGTTTTGACGTACCTACTAGGAATACGAAGATAAGGATAAAAATCATAGCGGCTTTGACGCCTTCACCAAAGGAAACAGGCTTCTGGTCGCTGGTATCGATATCAAACTTATATTCCGGATTGCTTGTCGATTTGCAAGCTCTGGAATAAAGGACAATGACTGCCATGATGATAATGGAAGAAACCATAACCGGCAGTTCAGCCCCGACTGTCATGGAAATAAACAATTCGGGGATGGCAAGAGCCAGACCGGAAAGCAGGGTAACAATACCTACGCCTTTGATTGCTTTGATACCACCGCCGATGCAGATGACAATCAGGAACGGGGCAATGAGATCCGGGATAAAGGACACAACAGAAACGTTCGTAGCCAGGACACCGGCATCCAGACCGGTAACGGCTGCCATAGTCGTCGTCGGAATACCGATGGACCCGAAGGACGGTGCTACAGCATTGGAAATCAGGCAGGCAACAATCGTCCGGATAGGCGGATATCCCAACGCCACCAGCATTGCTGCCGGAATAGCTACGGCTGTACCGAATCCGGCCATCCCTTCCATAAACGTCCCGAAGCCCCAGGCAATGAGCAGGAACACGACACGTTTATCTTCACTGACCGTAGTCAGCATCTGTTTGATAATATCCAGACTGCCTGTCGCTACTGTTAATTTGTAAGCAAATAAAGCCATTATAATGACGAGCAAAATCGGCCAGCATGCCAGGGCTACCCCTTCCAGTGCTGCAGAAACAGCAATGCCCGCAGGCATATCAAAGGCAAAGACGGCAATGACAAATGCAATGACTGCCGCAATCGGGCAGGCCTTCCAACCAGCCATCTTCAAAAATCCCAATGCTACAATCAAAAATAGTATCGGGAGCAAAGCAAGCAGAACCATTCAAACCACCCTTTCATCAAACACACGTTTCACGCCGTTAACAGGCAGGTGGCTCATTCACAGCCAGACATCATGAATAAGACCAGTTCTTTTTTTGATTATCTCCGGAGTCAATCTCATGACTTAATTATACAACGGCGACATAGATAAGTAAATTACATTTATACATATGGGTTATATATATTTCACAACGCATAGATGACCGCATTGATAAATTCGCATGATTGTTTTATTAATTTAAATTATTGTCGTATTTTTTTAATATTATTAATATTGTTCAACAGTTCACAAATAATCTATGATTTTTTATTATACCTAAAGGGAATAATATGTTATTCTTTTTAAGTATATAACATAAAAATTGACCGGTTTACAAACCATAGTATGTAAACCGGTCATCCCATATGTAGTGTTGACGTTTATATCAGACTACAAGCTCTTGTTTTTTTCAGCTGAGGCAATAACAGCATTCATGGCAGCTGCACGGAAACCGCTTTCTTCCAGAACTCGTACAGCTTCAATCGTCGTACCGCCAGGAGAGCATACATCATCTTTCAGCTTGCCCGGATGTTCTCCTGTGTCCAGTACCATCTTGGCAGCACCTAAGACGGTCTGCGCGGCAAACGTATAGGCCATAGGCCGGAACATACCTTCCCGCACACCCGCATCTGCCAGTGCTTCGATAAACATGTACACAAAAGCCGGACCGCTGCCACTCAGGCCACAGACAGCATCGATAAGCCGTTCCTCCACGACTTCTGCTTTGCCAAAACTGCGGAAAATAGCGACGGAATCATCCTTTTCAGCATCTGCCACGACTTCATTAAAACAAAGAGCTGCCATACCTTCTCCCACCATAGAAGGAGTGTTTGGCATGACGCGGACGATTTTTGTTCCTGCCGGCATGGCATCAGCCAGGCGTTGCAGCGTAAGTCCTGCAGCAATGGAAATCATCACCTTGTCCGGTGTTATAACCGGATAAATCTCTTTGAGGACACCAGGCATAATGAACGGCTTGACCGCCAGGATAACCGCCTGGGATTTCTGCACCAATTCAGCAGCAGAATCGACGACACTGGCACCGGTTTTATCGGCCAGACGCTGTGCTTTTGCTTTGTGGATATTATACAATACGAGTTGTTTCCCTTCGATAAGGCCGGACCGCACCAGGCCCATAGCAATAGCCCGTCCCATATTGCCGGTGCCGAGAATACCAATTGTCTTAAACATAGGATATCCCTCCTTTATACAGCAGCAGTTACTGTATAATGCCCGCTGCATCGACAGCTGCCTTTACCTTAGCTGCAAGGCCCGTAATTTTCTTCTTGGATACAGAGCAGACGGCAAGACGGATACCTTTTTTCAGGGGAACGAGATAGATATGTTCTTTTTCAAGAGCTGCACATACCTTATCTGAGCCAATCATCGGGATAGTAATGAAGAAACCCGACAAATATGGCAGAATCTTCAATCCGCAGTCAGCCGCTTCTTTCATAAATATATCTGCCCGTTCTTTAATCATCTGGAAATACTGTGCCCGTTCTGCATCGAGGCGGGCTACTTTTTCCGGATCTTTCGTAATTTCTATCATCGTCCACATAGCCGAGCTGGTCGGATTGGACCAGGTAGCACGGGCGGTGTACTTATTAATAGCCGTAAATTCATCAGCTACATCTTCACTGGAGGTGATTCCGATCATCGCACCCATACGCTGGCCATACAAGGTAAACCCTTTGGAACAGGTATATGCGACGATAGGAAGGATATTAGCCGGCAGATTTCCGAACTTTTTGAAGAAACGGCGGCATTCCTGCTTTTCCCCGCTATAATCGAGATACGCTACATCGGAAACGAGGATGACATTTTTATCTTTTCCTTCGACTGCCGATTTAATAAACGAAAGAACGGCATCCCATTCATCCAGATTCAGTCCGAATCCAGTAGGATTATTGGCAGGAGAATTCAGGATAATGACCGTGTTGTGTTGTTTATTGATGAGATCCTGCAGATTTTCGGAAAAACTCTGCATATTGAATTTCCCGTCGTCTGTCAGTAATTCAAATTCGCGGAGAACACGGTTGTCGTCACGGATAATATTGCGGTATGCTCCCCAGCACCAATCAGTCGTCAGGACTTCATCGCCAGGGTCTGAATAATTGTGAACTGCCGTATGAATGGCACCAGAACCGCCTGGTGTCGCAATAGCACGAATATATCCTTCCGGACGGGAATCGCAGAAACACTGGTCGATAGCCGCAGCGAGATATTCAGGAAATCCCGGAATCGGCGCATAAGCTACAATCTGATTCGGCGTCAGTTGTTTTAATGTGTCTTTTACAATCTGCAGCACGACGAGATCGCCATTTTCATCTATAATAGAACCAATTGTGCCATTTATGACAGCATCAGCCCCATTTTTCTTAACGTCTTCTGTGCAACGTGCCGCAGCTGCCATAATAGCATCAGCAGCAAACTTACCTTTTGCATGATTAGCAGCAACACTCATACCCATTTAGAATCAACTCCCCTTTTTTAGTTACCTATTCATTTATACCACATCTGAAAGTAGCTGACAAGAAAAGGGTAAACGTTTTACGCATGTATTTTGAATACAAAATAATATAAACCCCGCTGCTCATGATATACTATACATAAATAAAGATCCACAGGAACTATGACGGTTATGAGGGAGATACCATTTATATCTGACAAAAGCCATATGGAAAGGAGTACTCTGTCATGAAAAGAATCCATCCCATACTACGCATATTATTTTTCCTGATAGCACTATGCATCGTCTGTATATCATCCCAGGCAGCCACGCCGGCACGTAGCCAGGTCTGGTGTCGCGATGTCTATGCAGACCGGCAGGAAAAGGGGGAAATAATCATCAGTGCAGAAGATACCGTTCTTCATTCCTTTTATGGCATAAAAATAGGAGATAAAAAAAATACAATTCTCCCTACGCTCAGGCCTGCATTTTCATTTATGTATGAATTAAAGGAAATCGGCCATGCTTACCTTCTATCCGATAAAGTATATCCAGATTACTATCTGACCGTCCTCTTTGACAATCAGGACCAGGTATGGATGATACGATATCAAAAAAAACAAAAATACGAATTAACATAGTCGAGAGCCGCCATTCGCGGTTCGCAGTCTGCAGGCCGAGGGAAGGCCGCAGTCTGCAGCTAGAAAGCAGCCACCTGATGAAAAGGACACCAGCCTAACACGATTGGTGTCTTTTTTATTCACTCCAAACGTCAAACATCAAACAAAAAAGCACCAGCATAAGCTAGTGCTTTTTCCCTAATCAGCGGCTTCCTATCCTCCCAGGGGGCTTCCCCCCAAGTACTTTCGGCGTTTGCGGGCTTAACTGCTGTGTTCGGCATGGGAACAGGTGGATCCCCGCAGCTATCGCCACTGAATTCTTTTGTCAGGGTCGTGCCCTGACAACTGTATAGAAAACGCTCTTTCTTAACGTACCGCTTAAGTCAAGTCCTCGGTCTATTAGTACCGGTCCGCTCCGTACATCACTGTAC
>ERZ791865.2075-NODE-2075-length-15901-cov-137.472359_pt1 | contig 15901 bp, 19 predicted proteins | sample MGYA00509942_ERZ791865 | MGnify/ENA primary metagenome ERZ791865 (study PRJEB30046, sample SAMN00792098) | human gut metagenome | study: EMG produced TPA metagenomics assembly of the A metagenome-wide association study of gut microbiota in type 2...
GGCGAGTAGGAACGATTCTCGGTTATCACGTCGATGTTGGATACATCAGATGTAACTAATTATTAACACCCTGTTTACAATTTTATAGTATACTATAGACAGTGAAGGGAAGCACATAGGGTGCAACCCATTAGAGAAAGGACAAAGAACATGACTTGCACCGAAATCATCCGAAACAAAAACAAGCTGTACACCCAGATGACCAACAAGGAACTGTTTGACGCTTATAGCGCAAGTGATGTATATGACCTTACGATGTGCAAAGTGATTTGTGCTCGTGTTGGTATGCACGAAGATTTCTATTACGCGGACGGCGAGAACATTGACCGTGTGATGGAAGAGGCAGTTGAACAGTTGAGGGCAAGTTGCTGAAAGGGGCGATATTATGAAACTCGAAAACCTGATTGACGCGTTAGATTCAATGATGAACTTAAGTAGCAAGGCAGAAAAATCTGTATTTGTGACGAAGCGGGTAACGATTTATGGAAGGGGGATTTAACTAAGTTTGATAAAAAATCTTGGCTTGTTCGTGAAATTGTTATGTGGTATTTTTCTGATGTGACGAATTCAGTTATAATTTTGGTTGATTGGTGAGGGGGCACAACAATGATTCTCTACATTCGCAAGACAAGCAATTTTGAGCAGGTCGAAAACTTCTTGCTCAATCATCCCGATAAGGAATACAAAACAAGCCGGTTCGTTTATTACTTCAAAATCATTGGAGACTGCGCGGGAATCTTCCGACGTGCAACGGAAACTTGCACCCGGAGAGGCCGCAAGGCCGGAGACGACGAAATTATAGCTTATTATCACGATGGGGAGTTTTAACAATGACAGCATATCACTTTGCTTGCGTCGCGCCTTTCGCGTCGCTGTTCTTTATCATCGGTATTGCAATCTTTATTTGTGAGTGGAAAGGATGGTTTTGATATGAGAATCGTGCATCTGTTAGAATATGAATGGATTGACCCCAAGGCCGCGCACCCGCGCAACGTTATGCCTGTAGTGGGCCCCAATGGGGCCCAGATGGCATACAAGATGCTGGGTAAGTCAATGCAACGCATGAACAATGAATCTGTTAGGCAGTTGTATAAATACCTGCGCACCAACGGGAACAACCCATGCATGACCGAAAAGAACGGGTCAATCAGAATCCAGTATTTCCGGTGGCCGCGCGGGTATCATTATGATAAAGTAAACCGGCAGTTTGTGAGGGACGACGCATGAAAAAGATAAAGAATCAGCTCGGGCTTGTAAAGCCCGATAAACTGCCAGCTGGTGCAACGGCCAAGAGCGAACAGAAACCGGCAACCCGCAAGGCCAGCAATAAGAAGCAGGCCAAGAAGAGGAAAGCGGCAAAGCTCCAAGAGAAGAAAGCCAGCAAGCCGCCCAAGAAGCGCAAGCAGGGCGGCAAGGGCAGACCGTACCAGCCGAAACCGTGGGAAGCATACGCGCCCAAGGGCCCGAATGCCACAAGCTACACCCGGGAAGAGCTGGAACAAATCGTGCGGCGTGCATCCGGTGCGGCAAACCGACGCTTGAAACGTCTGGAAGAGGCAGGAGAAACCAAGGGCATTTACAAGAGGGCCTTGGGGATGCTGGAAACACAGGGGCGCACCAAGTTCAGCGGAGCAGTGAAAAGCATGACGCGAAATGAACTTGTTGCCGAATACCTGCGTTTGCGGGATTTCCTCAGTTCCAAAACGTCCACGATGCAAGGTATCAAGGAATGGAAACGGAATGTCTATGAATCCCTCAAAGACAGGGGATTCACCGGTTCCCAAGAAGAGCTTTCAGAACTGTTTGACAAGTACATGACAAAAGAGCTTGAGGCGGCGTTAGGTTCTGATGTGGTTTATACGCTATTGCAGACAGACAACGGTAGGCCCTTCTTGCAACGGGCAAAGGACGCAATAGACCGCGCAAAGCAGACGGGAGAGAGCCAAGAACAGGCCCTTTCCCATGAATTCAATATCACAACAGAAGAGCAGGCGGCACAAATTCTAGCAAAGTATTTCGGGGGTTAAATCATGCGGGAATGCAGGGGTGAACAGATAGCGGAGAGCAAAGATGAATTTCTTACTATGCTGGGCACTCCCAAAGCCGTGCAGGAGCGATGCAAGAAGAATGCCAGACCGAAACCCCGTTACCTTGATGTAACGTGTACGTTTGATATTGAGACCACCAACACAGATACAGACGGTTTTGCCTACTCATTTCAAACGTGCATCGGTGGCGCGGTCGTCGTGCCGCGATACTTTGAAGAGTGGGCCGATATCATGGAAACGTTGGTTGACAAGTGGAGCATTACCGAACGAAAGCGCCTTGTGATTTTCGTTCACAATCTTGGGTATGAGTATACATACCTTATTCAGATGTTATGTGACCGGTGGGGCGATTGCAAAGCCCTTTACACCAAGAGCCGGAAACCCCTGTACCTCATGTTTGACAACGGTATTGAATTCCGGGACAGCCTGAAACTTTTCCAAAAGAGCCTTGCCAGAGCAACAGAAGGTTGTAAACATGAAAAGTTGAAGGGGGATTTGGATTATTCGGTTTATAGAACGGCAGATACGCCCCTTGATGATACCGAATTCGCATATTGCGTCAATGACGTTCTGGGCCTGTGGGAAGCAATCGAACGGTTGAAAGCGGAACGCAATTACAATGCCGCCACTCTTCCCATGACAAACACGGCCCTTGTTATCAAAGAGGTAAACAAGCATTTGACAGGGGACAGCCGGACACTGCAAAAGATGCAAGCTCTTGAGCTCAACCGGGAACAGATGGAAATTGCATATAAAGCAATGGCAGGCGGTGACACACACGGCACGCGGTGGCGTGCTGGGCAGACCTACCGCAATTGTAATTCCTATGATTTCAAGAGCGCCCACCCATCTCAACAGCTCTTGTGGAAGTTTCCAGAGGGGCACCCCATGATGCTACCACAAGGCCAGCCACAAACGGTGATGGATAATATCATAGCCAGCGGTATGGGATGGATTGCAGAGATAGCAATTAAGGGCTTGCAAATCCGGCCCGAATGCCCAGACCCCGTAATCTCTGTTAGCAAGTGCGCGGGCCTCAAATGCGACGACGAAAACAAAGACAACGGCAGAGTTTTGCAAGCAGATGAAATGTTGCTGTATTGCGATTCAAACGACTGGCAGAGAATTAAAGAAGCATACACCTTTGAACGGGTGGTAATGCACCGGGGATTCTGTTTCCGGCTCGGATACCTTCCCGATTCTTTCCGAATGGCAATCTTTGACAAGTTCAAAATCAAAGAAACCATGAAAGGTTCCCCATATTATGCGTTTTCCAAAATCTGCGTCAATACGATTTTCGGAGCCTGCGCCCAAAAGACGATAAGAGACGAATACACGGCAGAAATCGGAGATAGCATTGATTTTGAGCGTATGAGCTGGGAAGTCAACCTAGAAAAGAAAACCCCTGCGGAGATACAGAAGAGCCAGAAAGGAAAGTTTCCATTTCTCTGGGGCCTGTGGACAGCCAGCTTGACGCGGCTCAAGCTCTGGCAACTGCTGAAAATCGTAGGCTGGGAAAAGGTTATTTACTGGGATACCGACAGCTGTAAATTTGAAGGGGCCAAGGTTCCAGCGGTCGAACAGTATAATCAAGAGGTCGCGGCCCAGTGTGAGAAGCGTGGGGTGGTGGTCACGAAACCCAACGGGAAGAAAGTCTATATAGGGATAGCAGAGGACGAACACCCACAGGCCGATTATGGTTATACTGAGTTTCGCTTTCTCCATGCCAAGTGTTACGCGGCCCGAACGTGTGAAGGTGTACTAGAAAGCACGATTGCAGGAGTAGGCAAGAAAGAAGGACAGGCGGCGCTTAAAGATAATATTGAAAATCTGAATGATTTCCTTATTATTGATGATGCAGGGGGCCAGATGCTTTCTTACCACGACAGCCCGATAAAAGAGCGCCACGACTTCCAGCGCGTCACCCACTCGGCTAGTTGGATAGTAATGACCCCGCGCCGCTATGAGGTGGGCGGCATCAATAACTTTGATGAGGAACGATTAGGATAATGTTCCACATGGAACAATAAAAGCCGCCCACGGCCTGTAAGGTCGTGGGCGGCTTGTTGTTTAGGAATTCGTAGCTATTACGGGGGGAACGCTAATCGTAGCGGTTACGACGAAATGGAGAATGCGCGGTTTGGTCTCGAGGTCACTCGGAAGCGCCGATTTGGGAGCGCTTACCTTCAAACGTACACCCGCGCCGACAAAGAACGCACCAATTGATACTCTAGTGTGCTCAATTTGGTAGGTGGGGGTTCCGTCCAGATAAATTACTTCCGCACGCGTAATACCCGTAGCCAAAACGGGTGCAGGTTCCTCTTGCTTGGGGAAAGTTCTAAGGGGGAACGGAAGAATAATGCTTGCGTAGTTGCCGGAGCGCTCGTCATTTGCCGCCCATACGGTAGCAGTTTCAACGTCAGTATAGCGAATAGAAGCGGGGAGAGACACGCTGTTATTCTCCAGAGTAGCAATGCGGGCATCCTGCGCGGCCTGTCCGGAAGTATAGGTTGTCTCTGTGACAAACCCCGTCACATCGGGAATCTCGCTTTTATCTGCCTTGTCGGTTTCCAGCTTGGCAATCTGTCCTGCGTGCTCTGCCAGCTCGGTTTCCTGAGAGGTGACGCACTGGGAAATGGTCTGGCCCGGGTGGTCGGTCTCCCAGTCGCCCACAACGTCGTCCTGCCGTTTCTGGTCGGCGTTAAAATCGGTCTTGGTGACGTAATCGCCCAGAGCGGTTTTATCGGCCTTGTCGTTTTCCAAATCGGTGATACGGGCATCCTGCGCGGCCTGTCCGGAAGTATAGGTTGTCTCTGTGACAAACCCCGTCACATCGGGAATCTCGCTTTTATCTGCCTTGTCGGTTTCCAGCTTGGCAATCTGTCCTGCGTGCTCTGCCAGCTCGGTTTCCTGAGAGGTGACGCACTGGGAAATGGTCTGGCCCGGGTGGTCGGTCTCCCAGTCGCCCACAACGTCGTCCTGCCGTTTCTGGTCGGCGTTAAAATCGGTCTTGGTGACGTAATCGCCCAGAGCGGTTTTATCGGCCTTGTCGTTTTCCAAATCGGTGATACGGGTATCCTGTGCGGCCTGTCCGGAAGTATAGGTTGTCTCTGTGACAAACCCCGTCACATCGGGAATCTCGCTTTTATCTGCCTTGTCGGTTTCCAGCTTGGCAATCTGTCCTGCGTGCTCTGCCAGCTCGGTTTCCTGAGAGGTGACGCACTGGGAAATGGTCTGGCCCGGGTGGTCGGTCTCCCAGTCGCCCACAACGTCGTCCTGCCGTTTCTGGTCGGCGTTAAAATCGGTCTTGGTGACGTAATCGCCCAGAGCGGTTTTATCGGCCTTGTCGTTTTCCAAATCGGTGATACGGGTATCCTGTGCGGCCTGCCCTGCGGTGTAGGTCTCGGTTTTGACATAACCGGTCAGATTTTCGGTCAGATGCTGGATGGCATCGGTGTTGCCGGAGATTGCGGTATCCTGCGCGGTGTTCTTGGCCTTGATATCCGCGATAGCCTGCTTGTTGGTGGCGTTGTCACCCTCAAGCGCGGTAATCCGCTTCTCATGGTCTGCCAGCTCGGTGGCATGGGTCGCCAGCTCTGCGGCGTTCTTGGCAATCAGCTTGCCGTTTGCCAGCTCTGCGGCCTTGGCGCGGTCGATTTCAGCGGTCAACGCGGTATTGGTGTTGTCGGTCTTGGTGTCCAGCTGGGTGAAGTGGGCTTTGGCCTGTTCACAGCACTCTTCCAGTTTGTCCAGCCTGCCGTCCTGCTGAACGTCCTTTTCCTGAATGTGGGCGATTGCATCCCGGTTTGCCTCGATTTTCGCCTCATCCTCGGTAAGGTCAGACCGGAGACCATCGGTAACACTGGTGAGGCGTTCAATGGCCTCATGGTTTGCCGTGATTTCCTCATGCTGGGCGGTAAGACGGCCCTCATGGTCGGCCAGCTTTGCGGCATGGTCGGCCAGCTCGTGCGCGTTCTTGGCGATGTTCGCGGCATTGTCCTGAATATTCTTGGTATTCTTGGCAATGTCGGCGGTGTTCTGGGCGATGCTGGCATCGTGGCTCTTGAGCTTGGTGTCGATACCGTTCAGCCGGGAATCCTGCTCGGTGTCCTTGGCCTGAAGGGCGGCAATGTCGTTGTCATTGCTGGTAATCTGCCGCTGAAGATCCTCGTCCTTGGCGTGCAGGTCGGCAATCTCGGTGGTGTGCTGGGCGGTGGTGGCCTGCAAACCGTCGATTTCGGTTTCGGCGGTCGCCACACGCTCGGCCAGAGCGTCAACGCGGGCTTTGTCCTCGGCCACCGTGTTTTTCATCTCGGCGTTGTCCTTGGTGAACTGGTCGATTTTCTCCCGGAATTCCGCGTTGTCAGACGCAAAGCCGGAGACCTGAGACGACAGGTCTTTCACCGCGTTTTTGTACTGCTCCACCTGCGCATTATATGCGCCGGTCTTGGCCCAGTACCGCTCATTGGTGATATCAATGCCGGGGCCCACGTTGCACTTGCTCGTGTAGCTTTCGCCGTCGTGGGTCACAATGGTAAGGGATTCATAGGAGCGGTGAATATCCCATTCGATGGGGTCGGCGAAAATGGGAACATACCGACTGCCGACGTACTGAGACGGGGGGCACGGCCCACAGGGAACAGGGGGCCGGGGCGGCATCGGGGGATGATGGGGGCCGCAAGGGCCCGGCCCACAGGGGCCGGGGTCAGCCGGAGCAAAGGGCGCGGGTTTGATGGGGAAACCGCAATCTTTCTTGCAACTCATAGTGAAACTCCTTTCTTAATAGGTGATGATAAGGTGGCCATATTCCGGATCGGTGATATCGGTGCCGGTGTTGAAGGTCAGCCACCCCCAGTTAGCTGGGACGTATGCACAGAAGTGCCCGTCCGGGGTCAGCCCGAACCAGACAAACCGAACCATTTCACAAACCATGCTGGGAAGATTCTTGTCGGCCCACTCCAAAAACTTGCCGTTCTCAAAGTCACCGGCATTCAGACGGTGGTTGATGCACTCCTGTGCTTTGGCAAGGTCAGTCATTGCGGAGTTCAGCGCGGTAATATTGCCGCCCTGAGATTCCTGCCCTTTGGCAATGCCCTGCACCAGAGCGGTCAAGCTCTGAATCTGGGAGACCATCCAACGAAGGTCATACATCCCCGGGTCACCGGGGACGTAGGGCGGAGACGGGCAAAACGGAAAGTCCATAAAATCACCCTTTCATTTCTTTCATCAGCTCGTCGGCCCGGATTGCTTCCGGGGTGAAACTGTTGTTCTTCCACCATGCCCAAACTGCGGCCACGGTCGTGAGACCGGTGGTCACCCAAGGCTCAAGGGTGGCACTGTCAATGGGCAGGGGGCTTTTGCCTGCCGCGCTGAGAATCTGGTTAGTGAGAGCCAGAGCCAGAACGGCGGTACGGGCAATAGTACTTGCTTTGATTTTCATGTCAATCACCTTTCCTTTCCAAATTGTCTATGCGATGATTTGCCACTTTGATTTGCTCTTCCAGCACGGGCACACGGCGGGCAAAATGGTTGTGCTCGCGTACCTCGCGGGTCAACTCGTCAAGGCGTGTATCGGTGACGGCCTGCGCCTTGCTGTTTGCGATAATGACACCCGAAAGCGTCACAAGCCCACCGATAAGAGCCACGATGATTTCCGATACCATAGTAACACCCCCTTCAATAAAAGTCAAGACAGAAAGTGCGGCGGAAAGAATCAGCAATCACACGATACATATTGAAAAGCACCGTTTGCCGCTCTGCTTCAATCATCTCCTGCGTCGTGGTTACGCCAATATTGCCGCCTCGCTTCCACTCGTGAACGGTGGTCACGGTCTCTGATTCCTTGCCAGTGACAGCGGCAAGGCCGTGTTCCTCATGCTTGCCGGTCTTGGAATCCTGCGCGGTTCCACGGTCTCCGGCCTGCCGTTCCGTGTGCCCGTGTCCATCGGTGCGGCCCGTGTCACCATGGGTGCCGTGGGCCCGGTCGATGCTGTCCCGCTGGCCGGTTGTAAGGCCCTCGGTGTCCTGCTTGGTTTCGGTGTCCGACGTGCTTTCTTGGTGGTCGGTCATGTGCTCGGTGGTCACATCGTCTTGGGTGCCGGTGGTGTTCTCGTTTTCTGTCCAATTGGTTCTCCGGGTTTCGTCGGATACGCCCTTTTCCTTATAGATAGTGGTGGACGCATCAAAGGGCTGGTACGTTGCCTCGTTCTCGGCGCTTACCTTCCCTTCAACGTCGGTCTGGCTGTCCTTGGTGGTCTTGATTCCATCGTCCATAGTTTCATTATGAGTGGTGAGCCGGGTTCCGGTGGTATCCCGGTCAAGGGTGCCCTTTGTGTCCCGGGTCTCGTCTGCGCTGGTCTGGGTATGCGCAAACCCATGTTCTTTTCCGGCTGTACTGCCCACGGTTTTCTCCTGCCCTGCGGTGTTGTCGGTGGTGAAACCGTCCGCTTTCGTGTCCTCATGGTACAGGTTGCCGGTGGTCTCCATCTGGTGGCGGTCGTCTGCGTGCTGGCTCTGCTCGTCGGCTCCACCGTGGGAGTGGGTGGCCGTGTTCTCTGCGGTATCCTTGGCCCGCTCGGTGGTGTCCTTGGTCAGCTCGTGAACGTCGGTGTTCCAGATGGGATTATATTCTAGCTGAGTGGTGGAAAACAGCTTTTTCCAGATGGGGAGATTTTCCCGGCTCCACCAGTACAATTCCGATTTCATCCAAATGGGGTCAGGGTGGTACAGCGGGGCCAGACCGTGAGCCCTGCGGATAGCTTGGATAACCCCGGCTTTCTCCATGCCCTCGGGAACAACCATATTTGCAAACAAATTGGGGTCAGCCATCAACAGCGCTTCCAGATTGCAAGAAGAAACAAGCTCATTCACCAACATTGTTATTCACCTCTTCCCCTTTGTTGTTGGTCTCGTCGGCCTCACCTGCGTCGAAATCGGGCTCAACCATCTTAAACGTGATATCGGTGCCGTACATCTCATTGACGATTGCAAGGGATTTTTCCAGCGTAATGCGCCAGACCTCGCGCCGATTGAAGGTTTCCGCGTCTGCCGCTTTGCTTTCCGTTACAACCATTCTTTCTTTTTTGTTGGGCTGAACAGAAACACCCAGTTCCCTGTAAAAGTCGCACAGGATGTTCCGACGATACTCCATCAAATCGGGAAGAATAAAGTTCTTGGAAAGGTCGCGGTCAAACTGCATAATGGGGAAAGTAAAATCACCGTCCGCTTTGGTGGTCAACTGCTGTTTCAAATCGGCATTGATAACGACAGCGGGGGCACCGTTTGCCAGCTTGTCGAAAATGCCTTTCATCGTCCTTGCGCCCTTGTCGTCCTTGGCAATGGCCGCGTATGCAAAGCGGGCATTGATTGCGCTTTGTCGAATTGCGATTTCTGCCAACTGCATCTCCCTTGCATACTTGGTCACCAAGTCCCACGTTCCTTGATAGTCGGGAGTTAGCTTGATAACGGCGCATTCTTTGCCGATTTCCAGAGGGCGCGGAAAATTAAAAAACGTCGTCGAAATCTGCATCCCGCGCGGCTGGTATTGCAGGCCGTAACCGGTCGGGAATGCGGGCTGTACCACTAGCCCGTATGTTTTCGACTTGAAAACCGTCGCAAAACCGGTGCGGAACAGCTGGTAAAGAAAGGCATCGTAGTCCCACCCGATTTGCCCGGGGCCGTTCTCGGGGAGCCCGTTAAACTCAATGAGACCGCGCAACCGCTGGAAGAAAGAGCGTTCCCAATAGTTCATTGCATCTGTGGAAAACGTTGCATCGAAATTCCCGCACAGCGTGCCGCCGTCGTAGTATCCGCTATAACATTGGTACATATATTATCACCTCATTCGATAAATACACCGCTGTCCATTGCGGCGTTAATGTAAGAAATTTCTTCCGGCATTGCGTTCAGCGGAGCACAGGAGAAACCCCGGGTCTTACAGTATCCCTGCACAGGCTTTGCAACTTTCATCACCGGGTATCCGTACACCTTTTGAAAACCTGCATCGTCCACCGGGGGATAATACAGCAAGGTCAACTTTGCTTCCAAAGGTAGCTGAACTTGCGACGCACCACCCATGGTTCCGGCAGAACAGTTAATGGGAGATACTGTTTGCTGGACACCCTGCGCAACTTGGGCCATACCTTGCGCGGCCTGCGCCGTACCACCTGCAAATCCTGCCACGGTGGACAGCAAACCACCGCCAAAATTCAGTGCACCAGTGACGGTGTTGATTGCACCGGTCAGCGCGCGCACAGGGTCAAGGTTGCTGGTGCCGATTCCGTAGGGGCTCGCAATGCTGGTGCTTCCAGCGTATACCGTGTACTCCCCTGCACGCACCAGCGTTGTTACACTGCCGTCCACAAAACACACAGACCAGTCAATTTCTATGCTTGCCGCTGTGTTACACTGGTCAACGGGAATCGCCAGAGTGCCCACGAAAGGAACGTATAACTGCAATTGGCAATTCATACGCTTCCAGTCGTCTACGGGCCACGGGATATTGATACTCGTGTGAATGTTCCGGGAGCTGGAAGGGGTGACGATTTGTGCAAAAACGGTGGTGTTGAACTGCCCCAGAGTGATTTCTGTCTGCCGCCCTGCGCCGTACCGGTTCAAGGCTATGGGAATCCAAATACAGGAACGGACGCATTCCAAGGCGTTACCACCGAACAGAAGTTTATTCATAAACTCCGGCAATGCCAATTCCCAACGAACCATAGGCTTTGTAAGGGTTTCCCACGTCAAAGAAACTGCGGTCAACAAACTTCCCAACGTGGCGGCACTCATTGCATAGGAGTGCAGGCCAGACTTACCAACACAGGACAGGACAAAGGTGCCACCGCTTGCATCAATATTCCCGTCCGTGATATCTGCGGACACGGTGGAAATTTTGGGGGCCATTCCTACCGCCTGCCGGGTGTCCTGTAAACGGAACGTCGCGCCGCTGGAATCCTGATTGAAACCGTATTCAATGAATGCGTCAGTTTTCAAGATTTCATCCCGGTATGTTGCCAGCGGGTCAATTTCTAGCGTAAACTGCCAGATGTTCGCCGTACCTCTGCCACGGATACCAATTGAAATATCCGTAATCCAATAGAACGTTGCTGTTTCCTCGCACTGGCAGTAATTCCATTGGGGGGAAATGTTAATGCTGTTCAGCGTGACGTAAATCACGGGGTGCTCCATGCTGGTGGTCTGCTTGAAATCGCACCGCTCTTCATCGGGGAGCTTGGTATAATCAAATGCTTTGGTAGAATTTACGCGCTTTTCGACGTTCCCAAAGTGGAAGTGATACCCGTGTTCTACACTGGGCGCGGGAACTGCGCCGTTAAAATCACCTCGTGCCATTGTTTCACCTACTTTCTAACAATAAAGGCCCGGCCTTTTACGGTCGGGCCTTCACGGCTGTTTACGGTTCGTCGTTCATATAGAAGAGAATCGCGTTCTCGGTGGGGTCGGCGATATAGTTCATCTTCCAATGATGCTCGGTGTTGTAATACTCGCCCTTCGTGTTGAAAGGAGTGGTATAAACACTGTCCATCATGTAGATGGTCGCCAGCGCCCTGCGGTCATACAGCAGGCCCACCACCATGGACAGGTCAACGGGTTCACCCTTCTCCTGCTTGGCGGTGTCTACGTTGAACTGCGCGGGGATAACAGAAACGCGGCTCTTGTCGTTGATGTTCTGCCAGAAGTTCACGCCCTCATAGTTGCCAAAGGACAGGTAACCGGGGCCAAAGATAGCAGGGAAAACCCACGATTTCGCGTCGTTGATAAGCGGCTGGTACAGCAAGAGTTTCTGTTCACTCTTGGGGGTGTGCCTGAGCAGGGTCAGCGGGTCGCCGTTGTCGTCGGTGCAGGCGGGAACCAGATGATAAAGGTCGGTGCTTTCCTCAAGCAGGGCCGTCTGGGTTTCCAGCAGGGAGACAAAGAAGGAAAGGAATTCCTGAAGGTGGGCGGTCAGCAGGTCGGCGGTGGTGTACGCGGTGCCGCGCGCGGTGTTGAATTCCTTGGTGAGGTTGACTTTCTGGCCCGGCTTGCCGGTGTTGTACAGACTGCCGATAAAGTTCATCACGACGGCGCGATTCTCGGCAGTTTTCCAGCGGGCCACGTCGTTTGCAACTTCCGTGGTGATACCGGCAAGGAATGCCGACAGTTCGCTTTCGCTGGTGAAAGCGGTGGTCAGCTGAGAGCGGAACGTGGTATAGGTCTGGTCAAGCGTGGCCTGCCCAGTGTACCACATTTCCAGCGGGTAGCGCTTGGAAATCTTGTACATATCCACGCTCTGTCCGTCGCGCAAGGTGCCCGGGTTCTGAACCGTGTTGATAAACTTGGTTTCATCAAACTTGCCAGAGAAGAAAGCAATCTTGCGAATGAACAGGCCCCACTCCTGCGACGTGGCCTCAATGCTGGTAAAGCGGCCGCTGTATGCGCGGGTGGTGATGATGGTACGCGAAACCATGTTATAAAGGGCCTGCAACGTGCCCTCTTTGCTGGTATTCAAACACATCTGGCCCACGTTGATGAAACTGGAAGTATCAACAGCAGAGATTGCCGTCTGCCCGGTCACCTGCTGAACCAGATTGTTAGCAATGGTATAAATGTCCTGCGGACGGAAAACCGTTGCGCCTGCCTTTTCGGGAAAATTCGGATTTGCCATTATTTAGTCACTCCTTCCAAACTAAAGCTCGGGCTTTCGGGTGCAGGGGCAGGCTTGACCGCCCCCAGAATGATATCTTCCACACTGGTAACCGTGGGAAGAGCGCCAACGGTGCCAGCGGTCGGAACGGTGAGGGAATCCACCTTCTTGCTGAGGTCGGCAAGGCTCGCCACCAGCTGGCCAAGGTCGGGAGTGGCCGGGGCCTGCTGGGCAGGTGCAGGCGTGGGAACCGTCGCCGGAACGGTCGGAATCACCGGAGCAGTTGCGCCGGGAACCTGCACAGGGCTGGGGGGAGTGGTCTGGGGGTTTCCCAGATTCATAAAGGCGGCAATGTCGGTTTTGCTGAAACCTGCGTTTGCCAATGCGATAACGTCGTTAATGCTGAGTGCCATAATCAATAGGCTCCTTTCCATCTTGATTTGTTGGTTCTAACGTCCACATGGGTGAACGTGTGATAAACGCCGATACCGCCAGAATCGCCCAAATAGCACTCTGCAATCTCTGCGATTCTGGACGGTGTCACGCCCTCAATCCAGATATCAGCCGCCATGCCGTTACAATGCTGAGACCGGGGAGAAGCGTTTTTGATAGTGGCATTGTATTCCTTGCTTCTGTATCCGCTGTTAATGTGTACCGGTTTACCGGTAAAATTTCGGATGTTTTCAAGCAAAGTCAAAAGCCGCTCGTCAACCTTTACAATGTCGCTGGGGTCGTGCCGGGAATGGAATTCCCGCACGCGAAAGTGCGGGGAGAGCCGCTTTTCTGCGGCGTATTTGTATGAATAAGTGAGCATTGCGCACATCCTTTCTATAAAAGCAGGGGTATGCAACATAGAAATGCAACCCCACAGGCTTCCGGCCTGTCTATGTTATGGGGGCCCCTGCACCTTTATAATACTCTGTTCAATCGTCGATGTCAAGGAATTCTTTGATTTTGAGTAATGTGGGCACATCGGAACACCAAATCTGGTTAAGGTTTAACATAGCCTCAAAGAACGGGTGATGCAACCGGAAAGCTGTTTTCCCTGCTTTCGTGTCCGGGTACACTTCCCGGCTTTCGTGCCGGGATGTACATAAATAAATGTGGTTGCCGTCGTACACATACGCATATAGACCGGCCACGGCATACAGGGGTTTCATGCCCCTAATATTCATTGCGCGGACTGCTTCCAGATTGTTGTATGCAAACTGGTTTTCCATTGCCATCTTGTAAAATTTACTGTCCTTGTTTTTCATCATGTGGCGCATGAATGCAGTTTGCGCACGCTTGGCACTTACAGCGCTTGATTTCGGCATACCGATAAACATGCCGCTTTCTGTTACCGTCCACTCTTTGCCGGTTCTGCACAACTTGGCAATTTCATCCACCACACCCAATTCAACCAGAATCGGGGATGCTATGTCAAAAGCGTTCGCCAACAGCCAAAGCCGGAGCGGGGGTTTTCCTTCCAATTCCCGGTTTCCGTTGATGGTAACATAAGCATTCAAAAGCGCGTCTCCCTCTGCCTTGCGCTTAATGACGATTCTTTCCGGGATAAATTCATCAAAAACCACGTCCTCAAACTGCGAACCGTTGAAACCACGAATATTCGCAATGCTGGGGAGCGTCATTCCGATTCCGTATTTCTCTAGGCACTGCTTGGGCTTGCCGTCCTCATACTCAAACCGGCCTATGGTATAGGTGACCTTGCCGCCCTTCACAATATCTGCGTCAAAACCTTCTTTTCTCAGAGGCAAGAACGGGTTCAAATCGGGGTCACTGGTGATAGCGTCAAACTCTGTCGTTGTGCGGCGTAGGTACAGGAACCGCTTGCCCTCGTTCAGCTCATATTTCAATGTGCCGTAAGTCTTACCAACTTGACGTTTACCAATAAGAATATTACACCAACAACCTAAAGAAGCGATGGACGGAATATTGACCCATCCACCGCTTTCATATAGGTCAAGCGCAATATTTTTCATGTTGCGCTTGCTCATGTTTACACCTCGTAACGGGTCTTATAATCCGTCTTTTCGCCCTGCGCCGTCGCGTGCTCTGCAACTGCGTCAATGACACGCTGTGTGTCCTTTTCAGAAAGGTACAGGCGGTACAGGTCGTAATATTGGCCGTCGCGCCCCTTGTTCTGCGGCATTGCGATAAACTCACCGTTTTTGCCGTTAACGACTTTCAAATTGAGGAACGCTGCGCCGGGAACGTTCAGCGTGAACACGCAAACCCGGTCAGAAATGAGGTGACACGCCTGCACGGTTGCGTCCTCAATGGACAGATAAGACTTGACACCTTCGGGGGCGGCGTTCTGATTGTTCTTGTTAAACATAATATTCTATCCTTTCATTATAAAGTAGTGTCTTGCTCAGAAAATCCAACGAAGCATAAACTGTTTTGCCACGCTGTCGCCGTTGGTCGGAAAAAGCGCCGTGGGGCTCTGGTTCGTGTAGATGCTGGCAATGTGGTGTTTCTGCGCTTCCAGCTCTGCCGCCTGCTGTTCCATGGTCTTGCCACCGTGACAGCAGGGAGACCACTGGGGCGCATACGGGAAACCACGGCGTGCCGCCTCTTCAAAGGCGGTGAAGGGCAGGGGGTCGAGCTTGCCCACGCCGTCCACGATGTTCAAAAGATTCCCGTCCTTATCATAGACAAGCCCATAAATATTCTGGGCCGCGTCCTCATAAAGAAGGACGTGCGAAACGTTGGTAGGCGTGGCGCAAGGGCCGGTGCAGGTGCAAGGGTCAGTCATTGGAATCATCCTTTCTTTCCTTATAGAAATCAGAAAAATCCTGTACAGCAGGATAATACATGAAATCGTGAGGAATCATTGCCCCCAACTCGCTCTTGAGCGTTTCAGGGTTGATATCCTCAAGCTCCATTTCAAAGCCCTTGGAACCGCTGGAAGAGGTGAGCGGTTTCATGCCGTGAGCCTTGACGACTTCCAGACAGTCACGCTTGCTGTTCCAGTCCAGAAACAGCAGGGTCAAAACCTGCTTATCCTTGACCGCTTCCACGGTCACATATTTCGCGATAACTTTCATAATGTTTCGTCCTTTCGTCTCGTGGTTGATGTTCGATACAAGTTTCTCCTTGCACCATTATAGTATCATAGGGCATATCATAAATTGTGAACAGGGCGTTAATAATTGTTTACATCTGATGTATCCAACATCGACGTGATAACCGAGAATCGTTCCTACTCGCC
>ERZ791865.2082-NODE-2082-length-15819-cov-10.675209_pt1 | contig 15819 bp, 17 predicted proteins | sample MGYA00509942_ERZ791865 | MGnify/ENA primary metagenome ERZ791865 (study PRJEB30046, sample SAMN00792098) | human gut metagenome | study: EMG produced TPA metagenomics assembly of the A metagenome-wide association study of gut microbiota in type 2...
TAGAGAGAGAATGAAAGCCGGTTCAACAAATTGTTGGATCGGCTTTTTTCGTGTTAAAATCTTGCTTTCTCAGTCTGAGGTTTGTATCTTTATACAAAAATTGAGGCGACTGAATGAAGAAGGCATTAGCAATAATACATCAACAGTTAGATGCTTTATATCCGCCAGGGGAATTGCGTGAATTGATCCGTTGGATAATGGAAGAAGTGGCGGGAATTCCTCCTTACCGTTTATTATTATTGGATGATGTATTGACGGATAAGCAGCGACTTCAGATAGATGAGATTGTTGATCGGTTGGCGAAGAAGGAACCTATTCAGTATATTTGGGGTGAAACAACATTCTGTGGGTTGCCTTTTCATGTGAGTCGTGACGTATTAATACCTCGTCCGGAAACAGAGCAACTGGTCCGTCTGATTGTAAATGATTTTTCTTCTTGCCCATCACCACGTATCTTGGATATCGGAACAGGCAGTGGATGTATCGCTATTTCATTGGCTTCATTACTTCCTGCTTCTTGTGTGACGGCTTTGGATGTATCGTCATCAGCTTTACGAGTAGCGGCTGATAATGCGACATTGAATCATGTTTCCGTTTCTTGGACTTGTGTAGATATATTGTCTTCTGAGGCTGAATCTTGTTTGGAGCAATATGATTGCATGGTGAGTAATCCTCCTTATATCATGGAGCATGAACAGCTGGAGATGGATGCAAGTGTATTGGATTATGAGCCTCATAAGGCTCTTTTTGTACCGGATACAGATCCTTTATTGTTTTATCGGCGGATTGTACAGTTGGCAAAGAGTCATTTAATGGCAGGTGGCTGGTTGTATTTTGAAATCAATGAACAATGTGGTGATGCGATGCTCGAATTATTAAATAGTGCCGGATTCAGTCAGACTACAATTATAAAAGATTATTTTGGAAAAGATAGAATGTTAAAAGCACAACTTGTACTATGAAAAAGTTGAATGAACAGGAAATGTTACATCGGATGGCTGCCTATTGTTCTTCGGCAGAACGATGTGAACAGGATGTCCGGCAAAAGTTGGTCAAGGCAGAATTAGAACCAGAGGCTGTTAGCCGGATCGTCAATCGTTTGCGTCAGGAAAAATTTATCGATGAAGCGCGTTTTGCACGTGCTTTTGTAAGTGATAAATTCCGGTTTAATCATTGGGGAAAATATAAGATTCGTTGTGAATTACTGCGTAAGGAAATTTCCGAAGAAGAGATCGAATTAGCTTTGTCTTCTTTAGAAATGGAAGAATATGACCAGGTCTTGATGGATTTGTTGAAGACAAAAATGAAATCTGTTAAGGCAAAGGATGAACGGGAACGCTATTATAAATTATTACGTTTTGCAGTGGGGAGAGGATTTCAGCCAGCTGAAGCAGGAGCATGTTTGAAGCGATTGTTGAAAGGAGGCGACCATGAAGAATTCGATATGGACTGACTTTCTGCATTTGTTCTATCCAAGATTATGTCTCCTTTGTGAAGAACCCTTGGTGGAAGGAGAAGAACAGATCTGTTTGAATTGTTTATGTGATTTACCCCGAGTCCGGCATCAGGAAAGTGAAACATGGGAATCTTTATTTGTGGGTAAATCCGATATTAAACAGGCATATGCTTTTTATGTCTTTGAAAAGGGAGGTCATGTGCAGCAATTAATTCATGCCTTGAAGTATTATGACAATAAGGAATTAGCTTATAGTTTGGGTAGTTTGGCTTTTAGAACGCTTCGGTATGAAAAACATCCTATCTGTGATTTTGACGTGCTTTTACCAGTTCCATTACATCCAAAGCGTTTGCAAGAGCGTGGATATAATCAAGCGGAATGGATTGCAAAAGGCATACAGTCGGTTTTACCGGCTCCGATAAATACTTCGGCTGTAACACGTAAAGTGAAGACTGAAACCCAGACTCATCGGAATGTATATGACCGATGGACAAATATGCAGGAAGTATTTGAGCTGGTTGAATCTAAAGAGTTGGAAAATCTGAAAGTTCTGCTGATAGATGATGTGCTGACGACTGGAGCTACCTTTAATGCTTGTGCTGCTATACTGGGAAATATACCAGGAATCCAATTGAGTGCTTTTGCATTGGCCAAGGTTTGATAGAACGAAATAATCTGTTGTTTTAAATCCTGAAAATATTTTTTAGTCAAGTCTGAAAAATAAAAGAAGAATAACAATCGTTTGTCGGCTAGTTTGATTATTTTTGCAGAACAAATAAATAGAATGAGGATTGTATGAAAACACTGGAAAGATTAGTCGCAGAAAAATTATTGAAGATTAAGGCTGTCAAATTGCAGCCTGCGAATCCATTTACCTGGGCTTCAGGTTGGAAATCTCCTATTTATAATGACAATCGCAAAACACTTTCATATCCGGCAGTTCGTAGTTTTATCAAATTGGAATTGGCTCGTATGATAAGTGAGAAATATGAAAATGTAGATGCGATTGCTGGTGTTGCTACTGGTGCTATTGCACAAGGTGCGTTGGTAGCTGACTTGCTGGGATTGCCTTTCGTTTACATTCGCTCGACTCCAAAAGATCATGGTTTGGAAAATTTGATTGAAGGAGAATTGAAACCTGGATCAAAGGTAGTAATCATTGAAGATTTGGTTTCAACAGGAGGAAGTAGCTTAAAAGCAGTGCAAGCAGTACGTAACTTTGGCTGTGACGTAATCGGTATGGTGGCAATCTTTACGTATGGTTTCCCTGTTGCTGTTGAAGCATTCAAGGAAGCTAAAGTTACTCTGAATACATTGAGTAATTATGATGCAGTTTTGGAAGAAGCTGTTCGTACAGATTATATCGCTGAATCAGAAATTGCAGTATTGCAAGAGTGGAGAAAAGATCCGTCAGCTTGGGATCCTAATAAATAATAGGTAACTGATATTTGATTGGATGACAGAATTTGTGAGTGAGATCAAACAGATCCCACAAAACGATGAGCGTATTTATGCCATGCTTTCTGATCTTTCTAATTTAGAACGGATCAAAGATCGCATACCTCAGGATAAAATTAAGGACTTTGAGTTTGACAGTGATTCTTGTAGTTTCTCGGTGAGCCCTGTCGGAAAGATTACTTTCCAGATTGTAGATCGTGAACCTTGCAAGACAATTAAGTTTCAAACAACCAATTCGCCGGTTCCTTTGTTCCTTTGGATTCAATTAAAGCAAGTACAGGAAATGGACACTCGTATGCGTCTGACTGTCCGTGCTGAGTTGAATTCGTTCTTAAAGCCAATGGTTTCAAAACCGTTGCAAGATGCATTGGACAAGATTTCTACGGTGCTGGCCTCATTGCCTTATTGATAAATTTGATTCTAAATAGTGGGAAGCAGAGAGTTTGGACATCGAAGTTCGGCTCTCTGCTTCTTTCGCTACTATATATTTAAAGAGAAAAATTATGGCTCAAAAACTTTGGGAAAAAAATGTTCAAGTAGATCATGAAGTGGATGTTTTTACGGTAGGACGTGACCGTGAAATGGATTTATACTTGGCTAAATATGATGTGCTGGGCTCGATGGCGCATATTACGATGCTGGAGAAGATCGGTTTGCTGGAAGCAGATGAGTTGAAGCAATTGTTGGTTGAACTGCGTAAGATTTATGCAATTGCCGAAGCCGGACAGTTTGTGATTGAGGATGGCATTGAAGATGTACATTCGCAGGTGGAACTGATGCTGACTCGCCAGTTAGGTGATATGGGCAAGAAGATTCACAGTGGTCGCTCTCGGAATGACCAGGTTTTGGTGGATCTGAAACTCTACACCCGTGCTGAAATACAGGAATTGGTGCACTTGGTTCAGGAGTTGTTTGAGGTGCTTCAGCAACAGAGCGAACGATACAAAGAGGTGTTACTTCCTGGTTATACGCATTTGCAGATTGCTATGCCTTCTTCTTTCGGACTTTGGTTTGGAGCATATGCCGAAAGTCTGACCGATGATATGTTGTTATTGCAGGCTGCTTATCGGATTTGTAATCGGAATCCTCTGGGTTCGGCGGCAGGTTATGGTTCTTCGTTCCCCTTGAATCGTCAACTGACGACTGATCTGTTGGGATTTGATTCCATGGACTATAATGTTGTTTATGCGCAGATGGGACGTGGCAAGATGGAGCGTACGGTGGCTTTTGCTTTGGCTGGTATTGCCGGAACATTATCTAAGCTGGCCTTTGATGCTTGTATGTTCAACAGTCAGAATTTTGGTTTTATCAAGTTGCCGGATCAGTTTACAACCGGTTCGAGCATCATGCCGCATAAGAAGAATCCGGATGTGTTTGAACTGACGCGTGCAAAATGTAATAAAATCCAAGGTTTGCCCAACCAGATTACATTGATCTGCAATAATCTGCCTTCGGGTTATTTCCGGGATCTGCAGATCATCAAGGAAGTATTCCTGCCTTCATTTGATGAGCTGAAGGATTGTCTGCGGATGGTAACACACATGATGCGTGAAGTTAAGGTTAACGAACACATTCTGGATGATGACAAGTATTCTTTGTTATTCAGTGTGGAAGAAGTGAATCGTCGTGTTTTGGCTGGCGTTCCTTTCCGGGATGCTTATAAACAGGTTGGATTAGCCATCGAAGCAGGAAAATTTGTGGCCGACAAACAGGTTCATCATACGCATGAAGGCAGTATCGGCAATTTGTGTAATACGGAAATCGCAGCTTTGATGCAGAAGGCAGTTGATGGTTTCCATTTCGAGAGAATGAATGCTGCTGTTGATGCTTTATTACAGAAGGCCTGATGAGAAAGTTTATTTCCTTACTTATATTATTCTGTGCTTTGTCTTGTTCTAAGACAGAGCACAGTTATTTCCCGTCTTGTCCTGTTTATCTGGAGCTGGATCTTACTTTTGAAGATAAGGATCTGAATGGTGTGATGGCTTATAAGGAGTATATTTTGGGGAAGACTTCGGGTTTGGGTAAAATCGAGCGAACAGGTTTTGGGGGAGTTCTTGTTTATCATGATATGTTTGGCTATTCTGCTTATGATTTGGCTTGTCCTTATGAAATACAGATGAATGTCAGGGTGAAAATGGATGAAGATGGTATTCACGCCGTTTGTCCGAAATGTGGTTCGAAGTATAACGTGTTCGAAGGGTATGGAAGTTTGGTGGAAGGTCCGGCTACACGAGGATTGAAACAGTATCAAACAGCCTTGAGCGGAACAAAATTGTATGTCACCAATTAATTTTTCTCTCAAAAAGTTTGGTAGTATAAAAAATATATATACCTTTGCACTCGCAATCGGGAATTAAGACACCGAAAGCGAAAATTGCGGAAGTAGCTCAGTTGGTAGAGCATAACCTTGCCAAGGTTAGGGTCGCGGGTTCGAGTCCCGTCTTCCGCTCATCTCTTAAGAGAAAGGGATGCTCGAATGGTGGAATCGGTAGACACGAAGGACTTAAAATCCTTTGGCTATTGCAGCTGTGCGGGTTCAAGTCCCGCTTCGAGTACAGCTTTTATGCGGAAGTAGCTCAGTTGGTAGAGCATAACCTTGCCAAGGTTAGGGTCGCGGGTTCGAGTCCCGTCTTCCGCTCTTGCTTCCAAAATGGCCTCGTAATTCTTCGGAATTGCGAGGCTTTTTATTTATAGTATTCTCGTCTGAAAAACATGCCTATCTTTATCATTAGTTTGTATATTTGAAGAACCAATCTGCATTAGACATTTAATTTTATTATCATGAAAAAGATTACAGCATTAATGATAGGCTTGTTTTGGGGGTATAGTGTTTCCGTACAGGCCGAAGAGCTTCCTTATAAGAATCCGAACCTTCCGATAGAGGAACGAGTGAATGACTTGTTGAAGCGAATGACCATCGAAGAAAAGTTCTGGCAGATTTATATGATGCCGGGCGATCTAGATGCCGGCAAAGAACGGTTTAAGGATGGAATCTTTGGCTTTCAGGTTTCGACGGTAGGAGCTGATGATCCGCAGATGCGCCAGATGCTTCAGTATAATCCGAAATTGACGGCTGCCGAAACGGTAAAGAAGGTCAATCAGATTCAGCGTTATTTTGTGGAAGAAACGCGTCTGGGTATTCCGGCGATTATTTTTGACGAAGCCTTGCATGGCCTGGTGAGAGGTGGAGCTACGGCTTTTCCGCAGGCGATTGCCTTGGCGGCAACATTTGATACGACTTTGGTGAGCCGGGTTGCTCATGCGATTGCTATGGAAACGAAGAGTCGGGGAATCCGCCAGATTCTTTCGCCGGTTGTCAATCTGGCGACAGATGTGCGTTGGGGACGCGTGGAGGAAACGTATGGCGAAGATCCTCGTTTGTCGGCCGATATGGGTGTGAGCTTTGTCAAGAACTTTGAGCGCTTGGGAGTTATCACCACACCCAAGCATTTTGCCGTGAATTCGGGTGATGGCGGTCGGGACAGTAATCCGATTCATTATACCGAACGCTTCTTGGAGGAAACGCATCTGGTTCCTTTCAAAGCTTGATTACCGAGGAAGCCTTGAACCGGGCTGTTGGTCAAGTCCTGAAGGCGAAGTTCCGCTTGGGATTGTTCGAGCATCCTTATATGGATGAGTCGGAAGCCGACCGTTGGAATGCCTGTGCCGAACATCGGGCGCTGGCTTATGAAGCAGCTTGCCGTTCGATGGTCTTGCTGAAGAATGAGCATCAGACCTTGCCTCTTTCCCGTGAGGTGAAACGGATTGCCTTGATCGGGCAGGATGCTGCCGAGGCTCGCTTGGGTGGATATAGTGGTCCAGGTGTAGATAAAGTGAGTATTTTGGATGGCTTGAAGAAGAAACTGGCGGGAAAAACGGAAGTGATTTACGAGGAAGGTTGCCGTCGGGTTAATCCGCAATGGCTGCCGAGTCGGCCGATGTGGCTGTCGTAGTGGCTGGTATTGAAGAAGGCGAGTTCCGTGATCGGGGTTATCTGACCTTGCCTGGTCGGCAGGAAGAACTGATCCGCCGGGTGGCAGCTACCGGAAAGCCGGTTGTGGTCGTACTGATTGGAGGCAGTGCCATTGTGATGTCGGAATGGCTGGATCAGGTTCCGGCTGTGTTGAATGCCTGGTATCCGGGCGAGGACGGTGGCGATGCGGTAGCCGATATTTTGCTGGGCGACGCGAATCCTTCGGGGAAACTGCCTATCACATATCCGATTGACGAGGCTCAGTTGCCACTGAATTACAGCCATAAGCCGACAGGCCGAAGTGATGATTACCTGAATCTGACGGGCGAACCGTTGTTCCCCTTCGGCTATGGATTGAGTTATTGTGACTTTGCTTATCGTGATCTGAAGGTGCAGCCGGCTGGAAAGCATACCTATCGAGTATCGTTCTCTGTACAGAATCAGGGGAAATATAAGGCGTATGAAGTGCCTCAGTTGTATATACGCGATAAGGTGGCGTCGGTTACACAGCCTATTACCCGCCTGATTCATTACCAGTCGGTCGCATTGAATCCGGGCGAGACGAAGGAAGTGTCGTTTCTGGTGGATGAAGATGATCTTTCGATGCTCAATCAGTCGATGCAGCGCGTGGTCGAACCGGGCGATTTCCGTCTGATGATAGGCCGTTCATGCAAAGACATCCGCTTGCAGGAAGTCATCCGGGTCGAGGAATGAGCATCGTTCATTCCCACCCGTATAATTCCCGGTAATTCGCCGGACGGTATTTCTTCCGGAAAGGCAGGACGCACATCCCGGTGAGGCGTTTGAACATCTTGTGGAAAGAGTTATAGTGCGTGAATCCGCATCGCCGGGCGATTTCTTGATATGTGAGGTCGGTACAAGCCAAGTATTCCTGGGCTTGCATCAACCGGTATTGTTCGATGAGTTCCGTTGCGCCGAAGTTGGTCAAAATGCGCAAGGCACCGTTCAGGTCGGGCAGTGGCACGCCCATTTTTTCTGCCAGTTCGCTCGCGCTGCGGGTCTTTGTTTCGTACATCACGCGGATGGCCGTGTCCAAGATGATCGAACCGCTGGGCCGCACCTCGTGGCTCACGGGAACCTTCCGGGTCCAGCCTTCTTCGTTCGTCACACGCTTTTCCTTCAATACCGAGATGTATATCTCCTTCAGTGCGATGGGTCGTATCAAATAGTTCATGTCTCCTCCTTCGTTTTGATTGTCTGTTTGCGAATATACTAAAAATTCACGCACGTGTATCTCCTTCTCTTTCTTTTTGGGGATATAAAAACCATATTTATATCCCGAATTTTGTTCGGAAGGATATACGCCGTCGCATTATATCCCGAATTTTGTTCGGAAGGATATACGCCGTCGCGCTATATCCCGAATTTTGTTCGGGGGGATATATACTGTCGCATTATATCCCAGGTTTTGTTCGGAAGGATATATGCTGTCACATTATATCCCTTTCTGTGGAAATCGGGATATATTTAGTGGGATGAGATAAAAAAAACACGGCAACATTCCGGAGAACGCTGCCGTGTTCATAGTAGAAGTCTATAATTTCGAGTGTGGCTCGTTGATTTTATTCCATTTCCTTGGCACGGAAAGCCACTGCATACAGATGCATTTGCTTTACCATCGCCACCAGACCATTCGAACGGGTGGGCGAGAGGTGTTCTTTCAGTCCGATCTTCTCGATGAAATACAAGTCGGCGTCCAGAATTTCCTGCGGTGTGTGGCCGGACAGGACGCTGATGAGCAGCGACACGATTCCTTTCACGATTACAGCATCGCTTTCACCTTGGAAGATGATTTTACCATCCACATAATCGGCTTGCAGCCATACACGGCTTTGGCAACCTTCAATCAGGTTACTTTCCGTTTTGTATCGTTCGTCAAGAGCCGGCAGACTGTTTCCCAGGTCGATCAGCAGGGAATATTTATCCATCCAGTCGTCGAATGCCGAGAACTCTTCGATCACATTGTCTTGAATTTCGTTGATAGTCATATTTGCTGTATTTTAAATTCGCTGCAATATTCGGGAAATATTCTGACATCTGCAAATAAGAAAGGCAGAGATTGCGTGGTGAAAAAACTTTCGGGCAAGGAATACCGATTCGTGGAATAAATCCGTATCTTTAGGCAATTCAACCATGAAAATAAACAGTATGTATTGTCGAAATCAATTGTTTCTGGCCTGGGTGATGTTCATTCTTTGTCAGATCGTGCCGTTGCCCGTAAAATCGGAAGAAGCAGACAGTTTGAAACGGCATCGGTTGTCGCATCAGTTGGAGTTCAATTTAAGAGAGGGATATTTGTTGAACACGCATCCTTTCTTTGGTGGAGAGAATAAATTTAACGAGCCTATGCGAAGTGCCGGATCGGTTCATCTAAAATATGCATTCCGCTTTGATCCTCGTTCCCGGTGGGGAAGCCAATACCCGGATGTTTATCAGGGAATTGGATTGGCTTGCCATACCTTCCGGAACCGGGAGGAAATCGGTGTGCCCTGGAGTGCCTATGTCTTTCAGGGAGCGCCTATTGCCCGGCTTGCTCCTTCGCTTACGCTGGATTACGAATGGAACTTCGGCGTCTCGTGGGGCTGGAAAAAATACGATCCGCAATTGAATCCGCGCAATATGGTGGTCGGCTCGAAGATGAATGCTTATATCAACCTGGGTTGGTTGCTAAACTGGCAGATCAATAACGACTGGCGTCTGACTGCCGGTGTGGATGTGACGCACTTTTCCAATGGAAATACGCATTATCCTAATGCCGGTGTCAATACTGTGGGCGGACGTGTGAGTCTGATCCGGACATTCGGAACACATTCGTATCAGGCTTCTGTCGAAACACGGCGCAAAGCACGGGCGGAGATTGAACGTTATTTCAGCTATGATGTAGTTCTTTATGGTGCAACCCGGCGAAAGGGTGTCATCTGGCCCGACGATCGGGTATTGGTGCCGGGGGCTTTTGGTGTTGCCGGCATCCATATCAATCCGATGTATAATCTGAATGCCTGTTTCCGGGCCGGTATTTCGTTGGATGCCCAGTATGATGAGAGTGCAAACATCAAAGACCATGTGGTTGGAGATGATCGGTCTGCAGAGAATATCCGGTTTTACCGTCCGCCTTTCCGGGAACAATTCGGTGTGGGATTATCTCTTCGGGCCGAACTGGTGATGCCTATCTTTTCCATCAATCTGGGAGTTGGCCACAACGTATTCTATCAGGGCGAGGATTTGAAAGGATTTTATCAGATAGCAGCTTTGAAGACTTCCATTACTCGTCGGCTATTCTTGCATGTCGGCTATCAGTTGCGTAATTTCAAAGACCCGAATAACCTCATGCTGGGTTTGGGTTATCGGTTTAATGGGAGATAAGAGAGGATATAAATACAGAATTCACGGTAGACTTTATGCCTGCCGAGAATTCTGTTGATATGGTTATTGATATTGATAAACAACCTCCAGTACGGTCTGTCCGACAGCCTTTAATACATCTTTGTCGATGTTCTTCATATTGTCGTTTTGCGTATGCCAGTGTGCACGGAATCCTTTTTCCGACTGCGGATCATAATTGATGATGTCGAGGCAAGGGATACCGGTTTCTTCAATGACTGCTTCATGGTCGTCTGTCACACCTCCGCCATTGGCATTGATGAAGTATTTGCCGAAACCCAAGTTGCGTGCTGTTTCCCACACTTTATCTACATAACGGGCAGCATGGCGCATGGAAATATATTCCTTATAGAATACGGCATCTTTGGCTCCAACCATATCCAGCAGAATACCGAAATCGGCCTTGTATCCTTTGATATGCGGATTCTTTCCCCAGAAACGGCTGCCAAGACACCACGTTCCGCTTTTGTAACCATACTTTTCTTCGGCAAAATCCGGAATACCGTAATCTTCGGCATCGAAGAAGATGATATCAATACCGACTGCCGGTGCTTTCTGTTGCAGCTGACGGGCGATCTCAAGTAAGACTCCCACGCCGCTGGCTCCATCGTCGGCTCCGTCGATCGGCTTGTGCAGGTTTTCTTTATTCGGATCTTCGTCCGAGTATGGACGCGAATCCCAATGGGCAAAAAGCAGGATGCGCTTTTCGCTTTCCGCATTGTAAGTTCCGATAATATTCTTCGACTCGAGTGCTGTTCCGTCGTAGGCAGTAAGTGTCATTTCTTGCTCATGTACTTGTGCACCGAAGCGTTTCAATTCGCTGGCCAGATAGTTCCCGCACTGTTTATGGGCGGAAGTATTGGGCACACGGGGACCGAAATCAACTTGCCGTTGCACGAACTGATAGGCGCTGTCGGCGTTAAATACGGGCGTGTTTGTTGAAGCTTGTGTGACCACCGGCTGGTTCGACGGTTGCTCACTCACCGTTTCGGCCGGTTTGTTGCTGCATGACCAGAGGGCCGATACAACCAATAGATAAAGAATTCGAATCATGATCTTGTCTATTTTGAGTTTTTTTACTGTCTTGCAGATTGTACCTTGCGCATGACACGGAGGAAATTGCCACCCCATATCTGGCTGATATCTGCATCTGAATAACCTTCTTTCAAGAGATGCATGGTGATATTGATCAACTCGTTGCTTGACCGGCAACCTATCAGTTCGCCGTCGCCATCGAAATCTGAGCCGATTCCGACATGATTGACTCCCACCAAATCGACGATGTGGTCGATATGCCGGATCGCGTCACTGACCGAAGCCTTTTCAGCTTCTGGATTGATGAATCCTTTGTAAAGGCATATCTGTACGACTCCACCTTGTTCTGCCAATGCTTTGATTTGGGCATCGGTTAGATTCCGTGGGTGATTACACAACGCGCGGGCTGATGAGTGCGAGGCAATAATCGGATAACGACTGCAAGCCAGCACATCGTAGAATGTCGATTCGGCTGCATGGGAAATATCGACCATGACACCCAACCGGTTCATTTCGGCTACTGCCTGTTTTCCCAGCGGACTCAAGCCTTTCCATTCGCCTTTGCCGCGGGCCGAGTCACATAGATCATTGTCGCCATTGTGGCATAAGGTGATGTAGCTGACACCCATGTCACGGAATTTCCGTATGTTGTCCAGGTCTTTTCCCAGTGCATACCCGTTTTCGATTCCCAGGAAGATGGCCTTTTTGCCAGCCTGCTTCAGAAGAAACAGATCGTCGGGTGTGCGGGCAATGCCCATGCGGGTCGGATTCAACTTTTCCTGGCGGATTACTTCTTTCAGGCGTTCTTCGGCATAGGCTGTCGCTTTGGCCAGGGAAGCATCGTCTCGTGCTCCTTGTGGAATATAAGCCACCATGAAAGCGGCATCAATCCGGCCTTCTTCCATAAAGGGCAGATTCACTTTCCCGCCTTGTTTCTCTCCGATATTGAAATGTCCCGGAAAGATCATGGGCGTGTCAGTATGTGAATCGATCGTGGCGATCTGTTGGTGTAACTCTTTTGCTTGACGGAAGATGCGGGCTTCTTCGATAAAGTGGTTGAAGAGTGCCTGGGCTTCTTCGTCTCCATGGATTGCCATCGCTTCCGGATGCCATTGAACGCTGAAGATGGATTTTTCCGGATGGCGCATGCCTTCATTGATTCCATCGGTTGCTACGGCAGTCTGCACAAACTCCGGAGCCAGATCTTTCACAGCCTGATGGTGGAATGAATTGACGGCAATGACACAGCCGTCTTCCAGTCGGACTGTATGCGATGCTTCTTCGCGTGCCATTTTCTGACTATGACGGATGGGCGGTTGTTCGGCTTGTGTATAAATGTCTTGATATAGCGTTCCGCCAAAGGCTGCGTTCAGCATCTGGTGTCCCCGACAAATTCCCATGATTGGGATTTGGCGGTTTGAAGCCAGGCGGATCAGTGACAAGTCATACCGGTCGCGCAACGTGTCCACATCCTGTAAGGCCGGAACCGGCTCTTCGTTGAGGAAGAGCGGATTGATGTCACAACCGCCACTCATCAGGATTCCATCCAGTTCTTGCACTACGGCACTCAGCACACACAAATCGGTTGTTGCCGGGATGACCACCGGCGCTCCTCCTGCCAGGATAACGGCTTGGATATAAGTCTCGGCCAGGCATGTCTGACCGTCTTTCCGGTTGGCTGATATACCAATGCGGGGTCTCGACTCTATCAATCGGTACTGATCGGCTTCTTTTAGTACAGAGGCCAGTTGATAAGAAGAATTCATCATTTACTTACTTCTTGATCGTTGTTATAAAGAATAAAGAGCCAGTAGGAATTTTCCCGGTTGCGGTATATATTTCCAGCTGGCTCATTGTAGATTATAATTTGTGAGTTCATAAATCGGCGGGCGGTCTGCCTGTCGACTTTGTCCTCTTCTGTTACTTAGGCATCAATATTGGCATACGTAGCATTCTCCTCGATGAATTCACGACGCGGACCCACGTCTTCACCCATCAACATCGAGAAGATCTGGTCTGCTTCTGCTGCATTATCGATGGTGATCTGCTTCAATGTACGGTTGTCCGGGTTCATGGTTGTTTCCCATAACTGGTGATCACTCATTTCACCCAAACCTTTGTATCGTTGTGTCTGGATCTGCTTTTCATCGCCACCACCATATTTCAGGATGAATGCCTGACGCTGCTGGTCAGTCCAGCAATATTCTTCTACTTTGCCTTTCTTACACAGATAAAGCGGCGGAGTTGCCAGATATACATAGCCGTTTTCAATCAGGGCACGCATACGGCGGAAGAAGAAGGTCAGGATCAGCGTAGCGATATGGCTACCGTCTACATCGGCATCGGTCATGATGATGACTTTATGATAACGCAGCTTATCCATGTTCAAGGCTTTCGGATCGTCTTCCGTACCAATGGTGACACCCATTGCCCGATAGATGTTCTGGATTTCTTCGCTTTCGAATACCTTGTGGTCCATTGCCTTTTCCACATTCAGGATCTTTCCGCGCAACGGAAGGATAGCCTGGAACTTACTGTTTCGTCCCTGCTTGGCTGTTCCGCCTGCCGAATCACCCTCGACCAGGAACAACTCGCATAAAGAAGCATCTTTCGACTGACAGTCGGCCAACTTTCCGGGAAGTCCACCACCGGTCAGAGGCGACTTACGCAATACTTGTTCGCGTGCCTTACGGGCAGCCTGGCGGGCTGATGCTGCCAAAACTACTTTCTCGACGATTGTCTTGGCTTCTTTCGGATGTTCTTCCAGATAATAACCCAAAGCTTCGCCGACAGCCTGGTCAACAGCACCGGTCACTTCCGAGTTACCCAGCTTTGTCTTGGTCTGTCCTTCAAACTGCGGTTCTGCCACCTTGATAGAGATCACGGCAGTCAGACCTTCACGGAAGTCATCACCTTGGATTTCTACTTTAGCCTTTTCCAACAGTTTGGAATCTTCGGCATATTTCTTCAGTGTACGAGTCAAACCACGACGGAAGCCTGCCACATGTGTACCTCCTTCGATCGTGTTGATGTCGTTGACATACGAGAATACACTTTCATTGTACGATGTATTGTATGTCATGGCTACTTCCACTGGAATACCTTGTTTTTCCGTTACGATATGGATCACATCCGGAATCAGTTTTTCCTTCGAGCGGTCGATGTAGTGCACAAACTCTTTCAGACCTTCGTTTGAATGGAAGGTTTCTGATTTGTATGTGCCATCTTCTTTCTGTACCCGCTTATCGGTCAGACGCAAGGTAATACCTGCATTCAGGAAGGCCAATTCGCGCAGACGTGTAGCCAAAATATCATATTTGTATTCAGTAACCGTGAAAATGCTGCCATCCGGCTTGAACGTGATGGTTGTTCCGGTTGTGTCGGCGTCACCCACCATCTGCACGTCGTGCAACGGTTTGCCGCAAGAGAATTCTTGCATATAGATATGACCGTTTCGGCGAACTTCGGCTTTCAGATAGGTTGAAAGGGCATTCACACACGAAACACCCACACCATGCAGACCGCCGGAAACTTTATACGTTCCTTTATCGAATTTTCCTCCGGCATGGAGCACGGTCAAAACAACTTCCAGTGCTGATTTTCCTTCTTTCTCATGAATATCGACCGGAATACCACGCCCGTTGTCTGTCACAACAATAGAATTGTCTTCATTAATTATCACATCGACGTTGGAACAATAACCGGCCAAAGCCTCATCAATTGAGTTGTCAACCACTTCGTACACTAAATGGTGAAGGCCTTTTTCGCTAATATCGCCAATATACATCGCCGGTCTTTTGCGTACAGCTTCTAACCCTTCAAGTACCTGAATACTGTCCGCAGAATAGTCTGAAGATGTATTCTTAATTTCTTCACTCATGAGCTTATTACGTTTTAAATCAGTAAAAATCTTTCTAATTATTAAGCTAACAAAAGTACTGATAATTATCGAGAGTAGAGAATTTTGGGCGTGTAAAAAAGTGAAAAAGTGAAATAAAAAAAGGAGAGAATATATCTTTCTGATATATTCTCTCCAAGTAGCCCGTGGGGGAATCGAACCCCCCTTTCAAGAATGAAAATCTTGCGTCCTAACCGATAGACGAACGGGCCATCCGATAAAGATCCGAAGATCTTAATATGGTCAGTAAATAACTTACTTCACTAAAGAATTCACGTGCTTAGCCAACTTAGATTTCAAGTTGCCAGCTTTGTTTTTGTGGATAATGTGCTTCTTTGCTAATTTATCCAACATAGAGCATACTTTAGGGAACAAAGTCTGTGCTTCATTCTGATCTTCAGTAGCACGCAGGTCACGCATTGCGTTACGAGCAGTCTTCGCATAATATCTATTGTGAAGACGTCTTGCGTTTGTCTGTCTGATTCTTTTAATTGATGACTTATGATTTGCCATTTCTCAGAAATTCTTCTTTAATTTTTTTTAATCCTGTTTATTGTAGCCCGTGGGGGAATCGAACCCCCCTTTCAAGAATGA
>ERZ791865.2085-NODE-2085-length-15803-cov-7.785751_pt1 | contig 15803 bp, 26 predicted proteins | sample MGYA00509942_ERZ791865 | MGnify/ENA primary metagenome ERZ791865 (study PRJEB30046, sample SAMN00792098) | human gut metagenome | study: EMG produced TPA metagenomics assembly of the A metagenome-wide association study of gut microbiota in type 2...
TCATAACGCTTTGGACTTAATTACTATGCAAATATAGTAATAATATGAATACTAATAAACTTATTATTCATTATTTTACTATGATTTCAAAGAATCTAAGTAATCATATAAAGCAGGAAGACAATTTCGGTCAAACTCAAATTGAGTAGCTGTATATGGGAGGTATTTTGCATCTACATTCTCTGCATCTTCTCCCCATTCACACCCTTTTCGTTTTCCTATTTGGATTCCACTGGCATTATCTCTAATCCACTCCCAGATCATTCTACCAAGTTGATCGTTTTTTAATGATTTTGCACATTCATGCTTTCTACAATAAAGGATAAATTCATCATTACCCATTTTAATTTTCTTGCTCATAACTTTTTCTTTTTAAAATTAAACAAATATACAATATAGAATATGAAAAAGAAATTTATAGAAAAAAAATAGCGGCAACCTTATCAAATTACCGCTATCCAAAAGGAAAACTAACAGCCTTTACCTTTTTTTCTTTGAACCTTTCATCTTTCCTATAACAAATGTTCTGTTTTAATATGATAAAATTATAAACCCAGTAATATTTCTCATTTCTCCTCCAAATCAGGGTCTATTTTTCTTGTTTCAGACTTTCTAACTTCTTCCTTCAATATCTGTTCTACCTCTTCATCTGGTTTATCAGTAATACCCAGAAGCCTAACAGCAGTATTAAGCGATATAATCCCATCCGAGTAAGCAGAACCAATAGATGCCCACCTGGTTTGCTTATCTTCTTCAAATGGTTCTTGAAACTCAAATGAAACAACCAGTTCATCAAGAAGTTTTGCTTTATCCGGATGAAGGAATTTCAATACTGATATAATAACCTTGACTTCCCGATCAACCAATATATCATATATCTCAAGATTCTTCAATCGCTTGATATAGCCTATAATCAGGGCTCTTTTGATCGCCTCCCCAGAAAGAGTACCAATACCTTTCATTCCTTCAAAAGAAAGATCAGGAGTTAGTGAGTCCTCGAGAATAGATGATTTCAAATCTTTCTTCTCGGCTTCACGTGTTTCAGAAGATAGTGGAGGGTCTATGTACTCAAACTTAGAATCTTTCCCATAATACTGAATCAATGTACCTATTGCATCCGGGTCTTTCAAACCTTCAATTACATCTGCTGTAGCTGCCGCCATTGGATCAGAGAAATAGTTATTGATATCACCAGTTTTGGAATCAAGCATTTCTTCTCTTTCTGCACGATGCTGCACACCCATCCATGCCTTTTCTTGCTGATAGAATATAATGTTTATCTTTCCTGTAGGATTCTGGTAAGTCTCAACCTCCCATCCGACCGCTCCTTTCTTACAGTTAAAATAAAAGTCTTTGGTTTGAATATCCCAATGTTGTACAGACCTTCCAGATGATTTAACGAAGTACCCAAAAGCAAAAGCAACCAATGTGCCATACTGGTCAAACAATGGCCTAAGCTTGTAGCCGGTAGACTGGGCCAATACAACTACCTTCACTCCTGCTTTATCATTCTCATTCCTGTAAAGATGATATAGTTTTGCACTCTCTGTCTCTGCTCCAGCAAGCCTTTTAACCTTACGCATGGTAACATTGAACCTAGTTTCATTGATGAAGTCAAGAAATAATTGATAGACATCATCATCACCGGCCTTCTTTTCCCATTTGATCGGTTTACCAAGAAGGAAAAACAATTCTATCTCATTAATGAACTGTTGCCTGTTTCTCGGAAGTTTCTCACTGATATATGGTTCTTTATTCTTTCTGAACTTGTTAGGACGCTTCATTACTTTATGAAGTTCCGGCTTGTACTCACTCAAAGCGATATCTACTTCATCCTCACGATTCTGCATCAGAGCAACAGCTGTACCTATATCCCCATCTTTTATAAGTTGATAGATATCTCTCTCAACGCCCATCGAGTTAAGAGCTTTGTTTCTAAATAACGTAAATAACTCCTGTATATAATTCATGATCTATAAGTTTACCAAATTCCTAGTTCTTCCTTAGTGTATTTCTTGGCAAGACGGACTTTCCTTTTCTCATAACATCCAGTAAGAGCATCAGGTGCATCATCATTAGTATTGCCACCTTCTTTCCTATATTTCGTAATCGCATTATAAAACTCAGGCCATTTCTTTTCCCATCCAACAGGAAAGAACGTCATATTATTCACATCAGATGATTTTGTAAATATGCGTACCTGCTTGTTTTCAGTTCGGCAGAACCAGTTAACAAATGTCCTGGTATTATTAATCTCCCGACACTCCCTCGATACATTTCTGGCAAATCCACGGCCACCGTTATTGCTTTCCACGTCCGCCCAATCCGTATTATTTTTTGTTAGCATCTCAGCAGTCTTGGGTTCTGTGTATTCCATCGGCTTCTTAGTATAAAGGACATCAGTCACATAATTACCGACTGGAGTATCAACAAAACAGATGGAGCACAAGTAATCACTTCCTGTATCCGCCGTATCGGTATAGTTCTTGTTTTCTGAATCCTTGTAATGTGGAATTATCTCATAAGTTTGGAACTCACGATACATTAGTCCTTCTATAGGAGTAGGATTCTGCATATACTGGGTATCGAACACAAAAGAATTGGCTGATTCTATTTTATGCAGTTCTTCAACCGTATGCTTGAACTCCCAAAGAGCCTTTTCTTTACCATCCTCGTCATGCTGGATGCAAGGCAAAGATACAACCGTCCAATCCTCCGGCTCTATCTCTTGGAGGTAACCACAAAGATCATGTTCATGCAGTCTTTGCATGATTATAATAATGGGAGTATTACGTGAGTTTACGCGGTTCCTAATGGTCGTTTCAAAACGGTTGTTCACCCGTTCTCTTACTGTCTCGGAAAGTGCGTCTTCCGGTTTTATAGGGTCATCTATTATTATCGCTCCTGCAAAGTCAGTATCCCATGCAGGCATGAAATCATCAATATCCTTCTCTTCCTTCTCATCGGGATTATCCACTTGCCCGGCACCGAACCCTGTTACCTGCCCGGCTGAACTGACTGCGTAAAGTCCTCCACCAGCGTTGGTGTACCACTTCTTTGAGTTGGTACTGTCTGTTATGGATTCAGGGAACAATCTTTGATAATAATCAGAGCGGATAATGCTGTTAATCTCTTTGGAGCTATCCAAAACCAGGTCATCGGAGTATGAAAGATGGATAAACTTCGATTTAGGATTCAAGGCCATGCCATAGGAGATAAAGTTCTTTACTGCCAGTTCGGTTTTTCCGTATCTAGGAGCGATATTAATGATAAGACGTTTGATTTCCCCGTTAATCACCTTGTCGAGAGCCTCACAGATAATACGGTGATGTTCCCCCACTATAAATCTATTACCCGTCTTCTTCTTGAAAATATACCGGGTAAAGTTTAATGTACTTGATAAGCAGAACGTTCTTTCTATATCAATATCTTTAATATTCATGATCCATTTTATTCCAAAGTTCCTTTGCTTCTTCTTTTGTTAATGTTCTCGGTGCCTCTGTATGGTCCATATCATCATCAAGTTTTTGAATTTCCCCAAAGCCTTCCTTTCTGCCAAGAGTAGAAAGAAGATAACGAAGCATATTGCCATCTGGTCGGTCCCGCCACCCTACAAAATTTCCATTTTCATCTTTTTCGGGAATGCCCAAAGCAAGCACACGAGCGGAAACTAAACATTCATCAACCAAAGACCCACGCTCGTCAGATATGGCATCCTTAAAATCTGTATCTTCCTTTGCCCACTGGTATATAGTTTTTCGAGCCACTTTAAATGTAGCAGCCACTTTTGTCAGATTCCCACCGGATTTACGGACTATCTTTCTAAAATCTTCTATATCGGGTTTCTTTGCCATATCCTTACGCACAAGCGCGTGTACTTGTTACCTTCGTTACTTAATCAACCTTAATACATCCTCTCCTTTTACAAACTTGTTATCTGTACTTATGCCAAGTAAATCACAGAAATCATCTTTAGCGTCATAAGAAGAAAAAGACAGTGTTATGTATGCTTCCTCATTCTGTTGCCTTTCTATTGCTGATTCCTTTACTTGCCGCTTAATAGCTTTCATGTGCTCTTTCTTTTCTTCATAAGTCTTTTCATCCGCATTGGGAGCAATAATATCATCAAATGATGCAGGTAATAATAAATCATCCAAAGAATCAGACAAAGAAGGAATATCCGTATTTATAGCAAGAATATCGTTAAGCTCGCCAATATCTAACCCTGCATCAGAATAATCAATATCAACAATATACTTAGCGATAAGGTCTATATCCGGCTTAGTGTTTCCTATCGCCATATATGTAAGCTGCTCCTTTTCTGTCTTATCATCCAAGCCCACGACTTCAACCTTTACGTCATAGTCAGTGCTGGAAGTACCATCGTATTTATAATGCAAATCCATCGCTTTTATCCTACGATGCCCGTCTATAAGATTCCCTGATTTCTCATTCCATACAATGCCTCCGAGAAAACCTATTTTTTGCAGGTTTTTCTTTTGTAACTTCACCTTTTCATCCGAATGTCTTTTAGGGTTAATCGGATTAAGGTTTATTTGAGAGCGTTTTATAACCCTTGTTTCACTTTGCTTTAGCTCTTTCATAATCGTATTCAAATAGTTTTCGTTCTACCAATGGATACTCATTTATCACCTTCTGTAAATCATCAGGATATTCAGACCGAAGGAATAGAAGGTAATTAATATCCGTTATATCCGTGCCGGATGATTGTTGTTTTCCTCCGTATGATTCAGGTCTGATTAGTTCTGTTTGGTCAATATACGCCAATACGTCTTTATTTTTATATTCAGATAGCGGATAGCACTTCTTCTGCACTTTATTAATTCCATTCATATCGTAAGTACGCAACATCAACCGCCTGTTCATCGAATCGGATTGCTTAAATCCAAAGAAAGCCCAATCTATATTATATTTTTCTCTTACAATGTCTGTAAGTTGCGCCATATTGTATAGTTTCTGCTTCTCATTCTTTACGCATCCCATATACCCAATTCGCCTATAAGAATAGAGAGCAAAATGAGGCATCTGAATATATTTAACATTGGGATATTTATTACAAGCATAGTTTATATAGCGATTAATATGAGATAAATCTTTAACAACGTACATATAAACGCATACAATCTCTTTAAAGTATGGAGAAATAAGGTCTAAAAGGGCTATACTGTCTTTACCCGATGTTGAGTGAAACAGTATAACCCTATCAGTCTTAGAGGCGATAGTTTTTATTATGCCTATTGCCTTCTTCATCATTAAGCAACTCTACCTCCTACCCTACGATTAATCCTCGCTCTTTGAGCTGCATTTCTGCCCATAGATTGAAAACGACCAGCCTCATAATCCTTGCGAGTGCGGTATTTGTTACCACTTGAATCAGTTGCATAATTTTCTCCCATAATCTTAATTTTTAAATTAAATAATTATTTATCAAACAAACAAAGCCACCGAAGTGGCTTATATTATTTCAATCCATCATGATTGATAATCTCACAGATATGTAAGTAATAGAACAATGGTACTTCTTCAGGCGGATTCTTCTTGAACTCTTCTAACTGCTCATCAAAGTCATGAAAATCAAATTCATCGTGCATGAACTTGATACCTTCTTCCGTCACTTCACCTATGCCTATCTCATCAATGGCTACGTCAAGCGTCCATGGTGCACCAGTACTATAAAAATGCACAGATTCTATATCAGTTCTTAAAACAGATTGGCATTCTTCATCCCGCCCTGCCTTTCTTAGTTTCTCGTTTTCGTCAAGTTGCTTGAAATCCGTAAACATCTTCTCATACTTAGAACTAAACATTCGAGTTTCAATAGTTTTCTTACCGTTCAGAATGTCTAAAGCATTCTCTTTGCGCATTACAAGTGAATACGCATCCACTTCTTGACCTTTATAAATAATCTTCATACTATATCATTTTTTTTAATTTATACTATAAAAAGATAGTACCCCCAAAGATACTACCACAACCAAAAATAACGAAATATCTTCAACTGTTTAAACCAACAATACATGAAATGTTGGTTATTTCTGTCTTTCCAACCTTGATCTCGCTTTTCTCTACACTTTTCAAGAGATGGTGCACAACATGCAAAGAGTTCACCACTTTCAGTACGATAGTCATACTGGTACATTCTCACTCTCTTACCTTTCAACTTGGTGTTGTAGGTACAATAATTCTCTTTACCGGGTTGGCATACGCTACAACCATTTTTGTTTATTGAGTTCATAAGCAATCAGTTTATGCACACCCGAATAGAAATATACGGGTATGTGTGGTTATTTAAGCTACTTGTTTCAATTCTAACAAAGTCAGTAACTCAATGAACTTTTCTTCGTAATAAAGCGGCTGAGTACTTTTAGGATTATTCGGATTAACCTGGTTCTCACCGAAACTCAGGCCTTCACCTGTTATTGATTTAAATTTCTTAGTGCCACCGTTGCTTGATGGGCGACTGCGCTCAATCATGAAACCCTTCTCTATCATCTTCTGATTGAAGGTCTGTGCACTAACAGAAACTCCGTTCTCTTTCAAAAGTTCACCAGCAGACTTTAATACACCTTTAGATGGGGTATAGTCGGGCGTTGGTAATCCTAGAGGTTCGGCGATAGTCTTTGCTAAAGCAAGTTTGCTGCTTTCATTGAGATTAAGAAAACCTGTGAGCCAATCAGCTACGACTATTTTATCTTTTACAGTAGCCTGTTTGATTTGCTTCATTATTTCAGGTGCTTTATGAAATACTTTACGATACACCTCAAAAACAGAACGTACCTTTTTCACGATAAAGTACTCAAGACATGATACTGTCAGGCGATATTCATTTGTCGGTCTGCCACCCTGAGGGTTTTGCGGATTTTGCCGCAAAACCTGATAATCGTCATTTTCAACGAAATCACGTTGTAGCGCATCGGTAGCATCCGATTTTCTACCATACACCAACATCCAAACTTCATCCAGATTAACTGGATATTTCTCACTCGCTTTCGCTAACTTTAAAATAGCGTTGAAATACATCTTTATTTCAACGCTTGAACTTGATTTTGTTAATTGGTTCATAATCTATCATTTATTAGTTAATAATGTTCTGAATAAAAGGCAGCCCCTAAAGTCATGCGAAGGCTGCCTTTTGATAATCGTGTATTAGGCACAAAGTAAGTTATGTCCAGTCAACGCCCCTATTAAATCATTTGTGACTTTATAGATGTTATATGAAGGGTTGGTTGCATCATTCGCATAACAGCTAACAGAATCACGTAAACGATATAATTCACTAATTAATTTTTCGTTATTAACTATACGGGCGATACGGCTTGCTTCATCGTAGGTTAGAAAGCTGGATTTGTTTGTTCTCGGATTCTTGCCATACCAATAAGGTACACCATGAGTAGTAATATAAGAGTAATCGAAAATCAACACACGACCGATTAACTCATTAGTAATATCTGCTATCCAAAATTTCGGATGCTTTGTATCCCAAGAGATGCCACGCTGACTATTGCGTTCTACCGCTTTCATTGCAACCGACCTAAGTGTCCATAAGACTTCTACTGCATACTTGTAATACTCTTCACTATTGAATAGGTTCATTACACCAAGAACGCTATTTGCATTTACTGTTTTCATATTCTTTCATTTATGTGTTAGTACTCTACAAATCATCTCATAGACATGAGTTTTCTCAAATCTATTTAAGACTGTTATTTTCTTTGACCCGAACATCAATTCACCATTTTTGAACTGATATACGTTAATTCGTCCGCCTATCGTGTTATGCCGGTATATCTTTACTTCTTGATTTTCAGCTATTAATTCTATCATTATCGTTGTATTTATGTGTTTATACTTTTAATAGAAAAATCTCTCACCTGACTTTCTAAACAGCCTGTAACCGATATACAGGCTGCCGAATACTACTACTATCTCTATCATGGCTTAATTTGCGAATAGAGAGTGAATAAACTCACGACCTTTTGAAGTCCATACGGTTTGCATCTGTGTGCCGGTAGTACCGTCTAATTTGGTGTAGGTTCTTGGCACGGATCTCGTATAACCCTTACCGTCATATTTGGCAGTTAGAAGCCATTGCCCGTTCTGTTTGTACTGAATACCCATTTCTTTGAGCTTCTTGTTAAGGGTTTCAGCACCCCAGCCGTATTCTTTGGCTAACTGGGTTGCGGTAAATGTGCCGTCAGAAGAAATATAATCGTTGTAACATTTGACTTTCGGGGCTGATAGCCTTAGTTGCTCACTTTGCAGGCGGTTCTGCTGCTCTAGGCGTTCTTTCTCTGCTTTGGATTCTTCTAAGCGTCTGTTGAGTACTTGCATTGCATAGGCGATGGCTTCATCGTCGTTTGATACGGTGGCTACGCCTGTTTTTAGTAGCTCTTTGATACGGTCGTTGCACCATATAGCAAAAGCAGGTGATAACCAACGGGCAAATTCTAAGGCTACATCTTCGTGCATCCATGTGCCAGGATTATTGCCACCTTTTATAACTTGCACTAAATCAGCCAAACTGATAAATTTCAGTTTGGAAAATGTTTCGATATAATCTTTTGATTGATTGGTTTTTAACCAGTCAATAGGCTGCTTACCAAAAGGCTTTGCCATTTCAGTAGCATTTGCCATCACATTTTCACCTAAGCTAAAAGAAATTTGACTACCTTTGTAGTCGTAAACTACTGGATTATTCATATTTTTAAGTTGTTTACAGTGGGCAGGTGTTCGTAGCACCTGCTCACATTGTTATTACTAAGCTATTTTAATTAGATTCGCTTTCTTGAAGCATCGCCAGTCGTTTGCTTCTTGATCGAAATAGGTCATTACTGAATCATTCTTCTTTCTATTGTCAGTACCAACCGTTGCAGGTATCTTTTCACTTGACAATGTACCCCATGCGGTACGGATTTCTCCACTTAATTTCTGATAGAAGAATTTCACGATACCTTTACTCATTAACTTTTTCAATTTGAGAAGTAACCAACTTTGCTTCATAGCTTCTGCCATTGAGAAACCGTACACTTTAACCAGTTGCCAACTCTGTTTCATTAACTCGCTCATTTGGCTTTTAAATATTGTGCTCATACTCTTATATATTTATGTGTTATATAATATATTCTATTTATCACCCTGCAAATATAGATTATATTATATAATAAGCAATAATATTATCGTTAATAAAATATAATACATTATCTTTTTGTGGATATAACATAGACTATAATATATAATATGTATATTTGCATTGTGAATCAGAACTTATAATATATTATATATGGAATTAAGAGTTAAAGAAGTATGTAGAGAGAAAGGTGTTACTCTTGCAGAAGTAGCATCCAAAATAGGAGTAGCCCAAGCAAGCCTTTCTAAAATGCTGGGGGGAAATCCTACTATTGGCACTTTAGAAAAGATTGCTGATGCCTTAGACGTTCCCGTTACTGAACTGTTTGAGAAATCAAACACTGGAGAAGTTATCGGCTTTGTAAAGGTCGGAGATACCGTACATGAGGTGAAGTCTGCTGAGGATGTGAAGAATTTAGCAGGAAAATTATAAATAACACGATACTATGAAAATATTTAAGAATCCTCTCTTTGTATTATTGGTGATACTCGCAGTTTATTGTGCTGCTATTTTTTATGCAAAAAATATTGTTGAATTTATATATGGCAATATTTCAGAAGAACCTTCTAAAACCATTCTTACCAATACTGGATTATTTGGTGATAGTGCAGGAGCTATAAATGCTTTATTTTCAGCATTGGCTTTTTTTGGAGTACTTTGGACTTTAATTGTTCAAAGGGAAGATTCAAAAGAACAACGAGAGAAAGTTAAAAAAGAAATGTTTGAAAGTACTTTTTTTCAAATGATGAGTTTGCAACAAGAAATTGTTAATGATCTAAATATTTCGTATCAAGATAATGGTACTGAAAAACAGAAAACAGGAAGACAGACTTTTCAGTTTACATATTATGAATATGAATTAGATTATAATAACAGTAAATATACTGGTATGGGAGGGTTGATTAAAACACATGGAAAAGAAATATATAATACCATTATACTTCCAAGTAATTTTGACCATTATTTTAGGCATTTATATAGAATTATTAAGTTTGTAGATAAAACAGACCTATTACCAGATAATTTTGAAATCAAATATCAATACACAAGCATGGTGAGAGCTCAATTATCTAGATTTGAGCTTATTTGGATGTTTTATAACTGTCTCTCAAAAGTAGGTTTTGATGAGTTTAAACCCCTTGTTGAAAAGTACTCATTGTTGAAGAATATTCGACCTGATTTTCTTGCGGAAAAAAGCGATATTGATTTATATAAAGAAAAAATGCGAAAAGACTATCAAGAAATACCTAATGCTGACTTTAACAAGGAATACAAACATTCAGCCTTTGTTAAAACGCCACCGCCAAGTAAAAAAATAAGATTTACAGTTCCTAAAATATTAGATATTAATATCAATATAAAATATGCACGTTCTATAATGTCAGAGGACTGATAATTTTAAGAAACTGCTGGCTTCCATTTAGATAGTGGTAATCCATCAAAAGTTACCGCTATTTTTTATGTGTTAGTACTTATATCCGAAATAGTTTTCTAAATAGTCAATCTCTGCCTCAAAAGAAGCGATACACTCTGATTTGCTTTCTTCGTACATGGCGAACGCTTCTGATTCGCTCATTGTTAATACCTGTTGGTATTCTCTGCACATCTGGTTTAAATCTTCTTTTGTCATAGCTTTTAATATTAGTGTATCGTTTTGTAGTAATTATCATAATGCAAATGTATCGTATTACAATAATTTACACAAGCAAAAACAAACTTGTTTTCTGTAATACGATACGATTTAACTTATTTTATTACTGCAATACGATGCAATAGCTTATATTTGCCGTATTATTAAACGATACATTGATTATGGAGTTAAAAATCAGAGAAATTATGGAAAGCAAGGATATTAAAGTATCTTCTCTTGCTGAAACAGTTGGAATTACAAGAGCTAATATGAGTAATATTGTGAATGGCAAATCTACGCCTTCTCTTGATACCCTTGATAGAATAGCCACTGCTTTAAATGTAGACATAACCGAATTATTCAAAAAGAATGATTCCGGAGAAGATGTAAATGGTTACATTAAAGTAAAAGGTACAGTTTATGAGATTCACTCTTTCGATGATTTGGAGAAAGTGCTTAAATTGAAGGAGGAATAAAATTTGCTAATACAAGTATATTTAAAAATATGAATTATGGAAAAATCTTCTACTACTATAAAATGGATTTGTTAGAAAACGGATTGGATTTTATTGATAAATCTTTAAAACCTATTCTTGATTCTAAAAATCAACATGATCTGAAATACTCTATTTTACATCTTTCTGCTGGTATTGAATTAGTATTGAAAGAAATATTAAAAAATGAACACTGGTCATTTATATTTGAAGATATAAATAAGGCTAGCTTAAATAAATTAAATTCTGGTGATTTTGTTAGTGTAGCATTTGAAACAATAATCACCAGAGTAACTAATATTGCACAAGTTGATATTGCAGAATCTTCTTTAAAACAAATCCGTGCTATAAAAAAAATGAGAAACAAAATGGAGCATTTCTCTTTTGCTGAAAATCCATATGCGTTAAGAAGCACTGTATCTAAAGTCTTGTGTGACATATTAGGTATCATAAAAAACAATCTCGATATTAATAACTATTCTAAAGATACTATTGCTGTTTATGATAGTATAATACATAAGACATTGAAGTTTGAAGAGTATGTAAAAATTAAGATGGCAAAATTAGAAAAAGAAATTAACAAATTAAAAGAAGATAAGATAGAGGTTGTTGAATGCCCCAAATGTCATCAAGTTTCGTTTCCTTTGGATGAAGATTTAAAATGTCTTTTTTGTGAGTATCATGATACACCTGAACAGGTTGCAGAGGATTATTTAGAAGAGGTTTTGGGAATTTCAATCTTTGCTACAATAAAAGATGGAGGAGATAATCCAATATGCGAATGTCCAGAATGTGAAAGCGAAACAATGATTATTCTTGATGATGGTAGCTCTCTATGTTTTAGCTGTTTTGAAAGAATCAACAGTGAAAATTTGAGTTGTTGTAATGATTGCGGTAATATCATTGTAGTGAATAAGAAAAATGACTACGATGATATTTATCTATGTCCAACCTGCAGAGACAATAGGATGCCTGAATAGACTATGACAGATAATCACCATATTTTATCTTTTTTAAAAGCAAGTAAAAAAAATATCGAAAAACAAGAAGTAGAAGCAGTAAAGCCGGCTTTCTCCGGCTTTCTCTTTCCTCCTATCCATCTAATATCTCAAGACGCACAATCAAACACCCGTGGATAGTTCCTCTTTTGATACTGATTCCTCAAATAAATCAGCAAATTATCAAAGTTGGTTACAAAGCCCTCGTTAATTAAATCGGCTACCTTCTTCTCCAGTTGATATAACTCACGTTGCTTCGCTTCATCACCATGCTTATTGCGAAGCATCTTCTCATGGTTATTAAAAACAATCCAATTTAAAGCTTCACCTACCTTTTGCATGGCTTTAGGCATAAAATCCTTTGGAACAATCTTCATTACAGCAGCACTAAGTTCTTTGTAGGCATCACCTGCGTCATTACGATAGCGTATCATTTCATCATAAACGAATCTTATAACTTTCACCTCGAAACGAGGGTTAATCCACATAGCAAACTTTGTGAATAAAAACGGATGCATCCAAACTTGTTCCTTGGGCCTGCCAGCTTTTCCCTTCTCTTTAGCCTTAGATTTCTTAACTACCTGATTATCAATTTTAGGGGAATTTTCCCCTAAACCATTCTCACGTTCTTCAGCAATTAAGGCATCTATAAAATCGCCCGTCCGTTTAGCTAGGAGAAATTCATCCATCTTTCTTTGCTCATTTCCTTTAACTGAATTCCATTGACGTAGAAGCTCACCTCCGTCAAAATACCCATCACTTGTTCGCTGTATAACTGAAAGATTATCAATGTAGCGAACCATTTCTTGATTTGTTTTCATACTTTTGTACTCAAGATTTTAAAATTGAACCCCACCAAAGGACGCTCCTAACTTCATCCGATGGAGGGGTTTATACTATTCAGTCGTTAGGATAACTGAATTATTTATAATGTAATGCCAATCACTAAGTATTAACAAGCATAGGGGTCGGCCGAAAATCAGGCACACCCCATTACAAGAATAGAGAAACCTTTTCTGTTCATCACGTACATCTGATTCTCCTTTCCACTACTATCTATGTAAGAAGATATAACGAATAGCTTACCACATTTTTGTGGTGAGTTCACAATCATCTGATTTATAGAGCGAAAGACGCTATCGTGTCGTTTACCAAACTTTTCAGCAACCAACAAACTATTTGTTAATGCTTGGGTGTTCTCGCCTTTAAAAACTAATTCTGTCATATACTATTTGATTTTAAATTTTCGATAAAAGAAAAGCGACAAATTTACACCTGCCGCCTAATTGATTAGCCCTTTGATTTTTAACCGAGTAATAATTTCGGTGTAAAGATACTCTATATCTTCTTTGAAGTATTTGTCATTCTGAGACAGAAAAGCAACAGTTTCTATATTGTTGGAAATAAATGTAACATCACGCAATCCGATAGCCTTTGCGATAGCATCCCTTAATCCTCTTGGTGAATGATAGCCAGCTAAAGTCTTCGGAGAATACAGAAAGAGAATCACGAATACAAACTTCTTCCTTTGATGTGGGCTTTCCGGCATAGGAGAAAAGTCTTGTTCGGAGAGTACTCGCTTAAATAGTTCATATATCTCTGGAATAAGGGATTTATCAGTAAGGATTGGGGAAGAAAGATTCTGTTCTATTCTTGAAAGTTTCTCTTTCTTTTCTTTGACTAATTTTATCTGCTCAATAATTGAAAAATCATTTACCATAACACGATTATTTTTAAAATAAATAGTATATTTGCTATACAATCGTGAATGATTGGGGAGAACAATGCTTTTACACCTTGCTAGTTCTCCCTATTTTTTTTTGATCTCTTCTTATTTCTAAGATTTTCCCGGTCTATCTTTCTGCCCCACATCATCGAATTATACAGGGAAACAGCATATAAAAAAAGTTCCTCACTACTTGCAAGGAACTCTACTTTTGTAGCTTCTTTTATTGAATCAGCATACAAACTTTGATTTATGTGATCATCCATTTGGTTTATTCTTTTCTCTCAATTGTATTCTAAGATTCTGATTGAACAATCTAACTTTCTCTCTAACGAACAGAAATCGTTTTTTTAGCTTTATGGCATCCTCCTTTGAATTACATTTTCCTCCTTCAATAGTAAAGTATCTACCATCTCCCTGCTCTTCCATAACGTGGTATTTATCTTTCCTACGCCTAATACGAATATCTCCTACCATGATTTCCCCCTTTCTTCCATCTCCTTACGCATAGCTATAAGCCTTTCTCTATAAGTTAATCTATCAACATTTTCCTTCGTCTGCACTAATGGACCATCATACTCCCAAAAAGATAGTTTCCCTTTCACATTTCCGATAGGTTCATCATAAATAATAGGATTAGCCAGTATCCAGTTATAACCTTCCTTCACCGCCCAAATGGAAGAGTGATTTATTACGCAGTCTACTATCTCAACACTTCCGATGATAGCAGAATTTACATATCCCTCACCGCAAATAATATCTCTCTGAAATCCAAGTGATAAACTGTCCCATTGTTGCCTTGTGAATACACTATTAGGATTTATCATTTGCACGGGGATGGCGCTTGAATGTATCAGTACCCTTTGCCCAATATACTTTTTAGGACACGCCCAAGTACGGTTTTCAATGTCTTTGATGCCGTAGACTATCAAATAAGCCCACGGCTGTTTAATACTAATTGCTTTCATATTATATTTATTATTTTTACATTTGCAGATACTTAATCAAGTTCTATTAAAACTGATAACTTATGGAAATTATTGTTATAATAGTAATTGCAATTTTTGTAATTGCAATTACATTAGGATATAATCAAGCAGCCATCAAAGGAAAATATGGAGAAAGAAAGGTTTCCAAAATACTAATGTCACTTCCAAGTGAATATCATCTATTTAACGATATTTATATCTGTATAAATGAACGCTCTGTACAAATTGACCATGTTGTAGTATCACCATATGGTATCTTTGTTATTGAAACCAAGAACTACTCTGGTTGGATTTTCGGTTCAGACTATTCTGAATTTTGGACTAAAAATATGTATGGTAACAAATATCAGTTCCAGAACCCATTAAAACAAAACTACTCTCATGTGAAAGCGTTGGAAAGCCTTTTGAGCATTCCCGAAAATAAATTCATACCAATCATTGTATTCTTAAGAGGTGCAACTCTAAAATGTAATACCCGAGAAATCGTTATATACTCAAACCAATTAAAAGATGTTATTTATAGCTACAATACTCCCACCATAAATTCTGTAGATGTCCAGATATTAACGGAAAAACTATCTCACTCAAATTTAGTGACTAAAGATACTAAAAAAGAGCATAAGCAAAAGATACATCAGATTATTACAAACAAAAACACTATGATCCATAACGGCATTTGTCCCAGATGTGGCAACCAATTAGTCGAACGGAAAGGGAAGTACGGAAATTTCACCGGATGCAGTAATTACCCAAAATGCAAGTTGGGAGTGTAATTTAAACTCTGTCTGGTTTCTATTTCTTTTAAATCACAACAAATA